>Ga0310694_10000117_pt1 | contig 117435 bp, 92 predicted proteins | sample 174DNAGHGhighgp2_FD_203884 | JGI IMG/M metagenome (GOLD analysis project Ga0310694, IMG submission 203884) | Sheep rumen microbial communities from Palmerston North, Manawatu-Wanganui, New Zealand - 1742 DNA GHGhigh gp2 (v2) (version 2) | ecosystem: Host-associated > Mammals > Digestive system...
GGATGGATGTCAACAAATTTAGTACAACTGTAAACTCTTTTAGGAAAGTGTAAACAGATTCCAGGAGAGTGACAAGTAATTTAGTTAAAATAAGTAAAAAACTGTCAACACTATTTAGGAAAAGTCAGGTAAAAAGTTAAAAGTAGGCGATTTCATAGAAACATAGACACTCGTCCTGAAAAAGTTGACGCCAATAAAAATAATGCTAATGGAACGATTATAATTGAACGGTCAGCAGCCGCATATCCGTCTCGCGGGCGTTGGGGCCGATCATGATCTCCACCTCTCCGGGTTCGAGGGTCCAGTGAGGGGTTAGGGGTGAGGGGTTACGGGTTACGGGAGCATAGTAACCGAGGCGGTCGGCATCGATGGTGAACGTCACTTCACGGCTCTCGCCGGGTTCGAGGGTGATACGCTCAAAGCCGCGCAGTTCCTTGTACGGCCGTACGCCTTTCGCTACGCGGTCGCCGATATAGAGTTGCACCACTTCCGTTCCTTTTACGTTGCCGGTATTGGTCACTGTGATTGACGATTTGACGATTGACGATTTGACAATTGATTGACAATTGTTATCCAATCGAATGATTGTATCCGACAGCGTTATGGGGCCATAAGAGAAGGTGGTGTAGCTCAGACCGTAGCCGAAGGGATAGAGCGGCCAGTTGCTGACATCGGCATAGCAGGTGATGTACTTGGCGAACTCGCCGGAGGGGTTGATACGTGAAGTGCGCATCTGACGATACGAGAAGGGGTACTGTCCCACATGACGCGGCAGTTGGACGGTCAGACGTCCGGACGGATTGACATCTCCGAAGAGGATATCCGCTACCGCATCCGCGGTCTCGCTCCCCCCGAACCATGCTTCGAGGATAGCCGGCAGATGATCGGTCTCCCAGTTGAGAACCGTCGGACGGCCTGCAAAATGAACGAGCACGATCGGCTTGCCCAGTTTGGCCAGTTCGACCAGCAGGTCATGTTGTGCATCAGGCATCTCTATGTTCACGCGCGACGAGCACTCGCCGGACATCTCACTCGCTTCGCCCATAGCGGCGACGATCACATCGGCCTGACGGGCGATACGAAGCGCCTCATCACGCATCTGACCGGCACTCCGGTTATCCCGCATCTCGCGACCGAACATGGTCGCAATGGCCTCCGCCTGCGGATCGTAGAGCACATTCGAGCCCTTGGCATAGAGCAGTTTGGTTCCCGTGCCCTCAAGGGCATCCTGCAGTCCTTCCTTGATCGTTTTGTAATGCTCCGGTACCGCGGCTACCGCCCAGGTACCCGACATGTTCGGACGGGTGTCGGCCAAGGGCCCGATGAGGGCTATTGTGCCCTGTTTGCGTAGCGGGAGCAGGTTGTTATCGTTCTTGAGCAGCACCATGCACTCGCCGGCAATCCGGCGTGCTTCGGCACGGTGTTCGGGACAGCGCATCACCTGCGCACGACGGGTGGTATCGCAGTAGCGATAAGGGTCGTCAAACAGACCCAGTTGGTATTTGGCTTCGAGCATCCGGCGGCAGGCTGCATCGACGGCTTTCCGGCTGCATCGTCCGGTCCGTACGGCCTGAGCGAGCGCCACCAGTCCGGCGGAGACCATGTCCATGTCGAGCCCCGCTTCGAGGCATTGGATAGCCGCTTCCTCCTTGGTCGCACAAACGCCGTGGTCGCAGAGTTGCTCCAATCCGCAGTAGTCGGACACGACAAATCCTTGGAAGCCCCATTGGTCGCGCAGCAGGTCGTTCAAGAGCCATTGGTTCCCGGTTGCCGGCACGCCGTGTACGGTGTTGAAAGCCGCCATGACGGATCCTGCTCCGGCATCGACAGCGGCCTTGTAGGGCTGCAGGTACTCGTTGAACATATGGTAATCGTCGATATAGACATTGTTATACTCGCGTCCGGCTTCGACGGCTCCGTAGAGGGCAAAATGCTTGACGCACGCCATCATGGTTGCCGGGTCGGCGAGGTCGGTACCCTGGTATCCGCGCACCATGGCTTCGGCTATACGGCTGCCTAAGTAAGGATCCTCTCCGCTGCCTTCGGATATACGTCCCCAGCGGCCGTCGTGGCAGATATCGACCATGGGTGAGAAGGTCCAGCATATACCGTCTGCCGTGGCTTCTGCTGCCGCTATCTGTGCCGACCGCTCCACTGCCTCCATGTCCCACGAGCAGGACAAAGCCAAGGGGATAGGAAAGACGGTCTCATAGCCGTGAATGACATCCATGCCGAAGATGAGCGGAATGCCCAGCCGGCTCTCCTCGACAGCGATGCGTTGTATCTCTCGGATGGATTGTGCGCCTTTGAGGTTAAACAACCCGCCCACTCTGCCCTGTCGGATGTCCTCGGCGACGTTGCTCTGACGTGCTGCGCCGGTGACGATATCGCCGGAGACGGGCAGGTTGAGTTGTCCGAGTTTCTCTTCGAGGGTCATCTGTGCCATGAGGTTATCGACAAAGCGTTCCCTGTCCGCGTTGATTCGGTCCGGATGGGATGTGCACCCGCATCCGATGCAGCAGAGGATGCAGAGTACGGCTATTTTTTTCGAGCGTTTCATATGTTATTATTCGTTTTTGCCACCTATTCGTCCTTCTTGGCCGGGGTATGAAAGAGGACGGTGAGTTTGATGCCGACGAAGAAGTTCTGCGCCCGGTTGCGGTTATTGAGCGTGGAGTTGAGCGGATGGAACATCTGCCATTTCTCCACCTGCATGAAGTTGGAGTCATCCAGCCATGCTTGTGTGCCAGTGTACGGCAGCCACAGCAAGCCGTAGTCCGCGAACACGCCCAAGCGGCACTCGACCGCGGGTTCGGGTTGCTCTTCGGGCAAGATGATCTCTTCCATTGGAGCGGCAGACAGGCTGTCCAGCGTATCGGTCGGAGCGAGCGTGTGACGACGCATCGTGACATCGCCCAGGTTAACGCCCAGTTCAAGACTAAGACGGGTGTCGAACTTATAATCGATGCGTTTTTTCTTCTGCTCGTAGGGCACATCGAAGCGCAGCGCATGGTTGGTCATGTCCTCAAACGGTACGAAGTACCGGTCGTAGATCGCGTCATCTGTGACGCGGGTGCGACAGAGGGTGTTACCGAAGAGCGGCGCGCCGATCTTGACACCTCCCAAGAGGTAGAACCCACCCCATGTACCACCGACCAGCACGGGCAGTTCGACGTACCCCAAGCGGCTGCGGTCCGAGCGAACGTTGGTCGATTGGACGATACAGGGTGTGCCTTGCGAATCGATGATGTTATTGGTTGTATGGATCGTGCGTTTATGCTCTGTATCCTGCCACATAAAACCGGCTCCCACATTGAGCAGGAAATGGTTCTTCTGATACTGATACAGCAGACCGATGCCGGCACCGTAACCGAGTCCCCATTGGAAATCCGTGTTGCCGAACGGGATATGCGAGTACATACCCTCGCCGTAGATGAGGATGCTGTGCGGACCGTACTTGGGCTTACGCGGCACAGAGTCCACCTTGACCGTATCCGGCACGATGATCGTATCCGGCTTCACGATGGTGTCGATGCGGGGTATCGAGTCGGTTGTGTAGTTGGAGAAATAGCCGAACGAGCAGCTGGTCGGAACGGGTCGTCCGTCGGCGCTCTGGCGTGCCGAGGAGGCGTCAATCACGCTCATCTGGAACGGTTCGCCGGACGAGGTGACGGTGATGACGTCGTTCTTGTTTCGGTTATCCATATTGAGCACGGCATACGACCACTCGGGAGCGTCCTCTACGGTCTTGAACACCGTTGAATCGAGCGGCGCGCCGTCTATTTGGAAATTAGCAATGTTAGAACTCGGCGTCAGCACATGGAACCAGCACCATTGGGAGTCACCCAGACGCTTGTACTGCACCTGTTTGGAACCGGTCGTGAGGGGTGGTAACTGCGTTCCTCCGGCTTCGTTACGATGGCCGGAGATCTGGAAGACCTGAACCGGCTGATCCCGATGAATGAAACGCACCTCGTTATCGCCCATGTACCAGAACTCCGTTTCTCCGGTCTCCAGGTCGGTGATACACACACCTTCCCACTTGAGCCCGTGACCGATGGCGATATAATCCGTTCCCAACAGGGACGAAGGCACCATCTGATCCGCTACGGCATCCTCGCCGTAATAGTCCTGATATGGCGACATGGAGTCGTCCATCGTGTTGACTACTACCGGTTTGTCGGCTTCAATATGCGTACCGGCGATATGACTCTCCGCCTGTTTGCTATCCGCGCGGAACGAGTACACCTCACCACGGTTGAGTGTCACTTGGCGCGGGATGAGTTGGTTATCGCCAAACAGCAATTGCGTCGGCGTGACGATCACGACCGTACTGTCTTCCGTCGCGATAATCTGCGCACTCGAGTACGCGTTGCGATAGGTCTCGTGCTTGGGGAACGAGTTCGAGTTGCGATACGTGTTCTGTCCCGCCAGACGAAAATCTGAACCCAGGGCGTTCTCGGCCTTGAGCGTATAGGTCTCGCTATTGACACCCGTCATCTGCACATACGCGCCGATGGGTTGATCAGAAACAATGCACAAGGCATTGGTATTCACGCGGTTATGATAAGCTGCGAAGCGCTCCATGAACGCGGTATAATCGGCAGCCAGCACCACTTCTTGGAACCCGTCCGGGGCGATATGGAAAGTCTGCGGAGCAAAGTGCTCATTCGCCGGCATACAGATCGTGACCTCCGCCGCTTCAGTATGGGTCACCAGGTAGAGACGCAGGGACATGTCCTTGCTGTGCTGCGCCATCTCGGGGGCTGCGAACCAGAACTGCCGACCGAGTTGAGCCTGTGCTCCCATCGTGCACAAGAGAGCGCACAAGAGGTATATATGTTTGATAGTGTGTTTCATAGCTTACTCAACGATGATACGGATTACACGGTATTTCTCATCCAGCGGTTTCTTCACGCCTGTCGGGGTGAACACGAGCACGTACATGCTTCGTATATCCGGCACACGCAGGTCGAGTTTGGCATGCACGCAAGGTGCGTACGTTCCTGTTTGTACCAAGCTTCCTGCCATGTCGTACAGCCAATAGGTGCCGACCGTGTTGGTGGACAATTCCACTACCGGGTTCTCTTTGGGCACCAGACGCGGGGTGACATCGACGTACGGGTTGTTCCCGTCCATCATGTCGGTCTTATCAATTGGCGTGGGCTCCATCGGACAGGTGAGGAACGTCTTGCCGTCATCGGTACGGGTCAGCAGAGCCTGGTACTGATAAGTAGCGTGCGTAGTATGCGTCTCATCGGTCCACAGGTCGTGCGGCAGGTAGATGTAGTAGTTGTTCTCTCCTTCCAACTCGACGCCGTCACGCAACCACGCCACGTGGCTGAAGGTGTAACCGCCGTTGTAGGTGTCGTTGACGAGCGAGATGACGTCATCCCAATGCTGCTCGGTAATCCACGACGGATAGAGCACCGTGAAGGGTTGAGCATTCAGTTGGAGCGTGTTGCCGCAGATATCGCTGACAGAGAGACTGACCGTGTAGGTGTCATCCGGACGCGGGTAACGGCTACGATCGGTCGGGTCTGCAGGCATCGGCACATCGAGGATGATCGGCGAAGCGGACGCACGCTGTCTGGCAACCGTGATGGTCGTATCGCGGAACGGCATGGTATTGCGTGCCGTATTGGTGAAATGCACGGAGTACTCGCTGATCTCACCGGCCGTGAGCGTCAGTTCAATCGGCAGCGTCGGTGCGTCGGCACAGACAGTCGGCACTTGGAACGAGCCCTGTACCGGTTCACAGTAATAAACAATGGTGACCGAAGCAGTCGATGCACAACCGGAGTTAAGCGGTTCGAAACGAATATCGTCAATCGCAAAATCGTTGCCGTTATGGTCGGTGTTCTGGTTGTAGATGGTGAGCGTAGCGGTTGTGCTCTCGCCGCTGTACCACACTTCGTAGTAACGTGACCAGTCGTAGAGGACGGTCGGCGAGTGGAAGATCTCACCCAATTGATCGCCGTTGACCGAGAACTGCAGCAGTGCGTACTTGCCGTGCTTATTGGAGGCGAGGCAGGACATCACTTGTGCAGAGAACGTGTAATAGGTATGCGGGGTGACGGTTACCTGCTGCTGCCACACGACGGCATTGGCCCAGTTGGCACCATCCACGATCATCATCAGACCGCTGCCACCATACGCAGGAGCGGTAGCAGCATCAGGCGCGCTACTGGACTCCCAGAACTTATTGACGGCATCGTTGATGGAATATTCGCCGGAGGTACCGGTCGGTTTGAAGCCGGGACGATAAAACATATCCGATGTAAAATCCTTGTTCCCCTCTTCAAAATCGCCGTTGATGACCAAGTTGCTTTTTCCCGAAGAGTTGGTGGAATAACCCGTCACGGTGTAGGTGGTCGTCTCAGTCGGAGAAGCGTATATCTTATTATCCGCAGTCTGTATCAAGCCGTCTGCCGGCGACCACTCGTAGTAGTCAGCGCCGGTAGCCCACAGTTGCACCGTATCGCCCGGGCCAATCACGGTGTCAGGACGAACGACGAGGTTAGGAGTTGGCAATACAAACAACTCTACTAACAGCACGCTGTCCGAACCGTATTGGTTGGTGAGGGTCTTGGTCAACTTCGTACCGGAAACAGTCCCTTCGGGGAAGACGAGTCCGGTCTCCGGATGGGTGTACGGCAGTTCGTCCGCACAAACAGCGTCTGCAAAGCGCGTGGTATCCACCGATTCGAACACCGTGATCTTCACCGTTCGGGTATCGCAAAGGATATTCAGCGGCTCGAAGATGATCTCGTCGATAGCAAAATCATTCCCATACCCGTCGCTGTTCTGGTTGAGAATAGTCAACTGTGCGGTTGTGTTATTGCCGCTGTACCACACTTCGTAGTAACGCGACCATTCATAGAGCGCAGTCGGTGAATGGAAGATATCGCCCAATTGCTCGCCGTTGACCGAGAACTGCAGTAAGGCATAGCTACCTGTCTGATTCGAGATGAGGCAGGACATGACCTGCGTCGAAAACGCATAATAGGTATTGGGCTCTACTGCAACCTCCTGCTGCCAAATCATTACATTAGGTCTGTCATATCCGTCAATAACCATCATCTGTCCGCTACCACCGTATGCGTAGCCGACATCCGATGTCCCCCAGAAAGAGCCTACCTGATCCGCTACCGTATATTCACCCCAACTGACCCATCCTCCGGTACCGGGACGAGGTGCGATATAGTTCAGGTCTGTCGTGAATCCTGTATTGCCGGCTTCAAAATCACCATTGACCACGAGGTTGCTACCTAACAGTCCTTTCTTATAACTGGAAACGGTATAGGTGATCGTATTAACCGGATTGGCGTACAAGTCTCCATCCGCTGTTGTAGAAAGATAGGTCGTCGGACTCCATGTGATATAATCCGAACCGGTAGCCCACATAGGCACCGGTGCGCCGGTATGAACAATCGTATCCGGACGGGTCTCCAACGGAACACAACCGGTGCTCTGCAGACGGAGGATACAAATACTGTCACATCCATCCACAGCCGTTATAGTATCGCGATATTCGCCTGGAACAGAGAACGTCATCGGAGTCGTTTCTCCGGACCGGAAATGGTTCTCCCATGTATAAACGGTATTCTCCAGGAAGACCGCTTCTACCTCGGACAAATAGTACGCACCGTAGTTGGAGAAGAATCCGTACGTACTGGAAGTACCGTTATCACCTTCCGACACACCCATCTGGAAGAAGCCCGAAGTACATTCTACTACATAGGAGGCATTGGAAGAAGCGGTTCTTTGAATGCGCGCATAGTAATACTCTTCCGTCGCATCCACCGGATGGAACGAGGAGGCAGAGATCGCTGTGCCGTTCAGCAAGAAATGGGATATATTCTTCTTCTCTGTAATCAAGTTAATGCTCACGCTCATTCCGCTGGAGAAGGTCTTATAACCGGCTATATTCGAACCGGTACAATGTACTTGCGGTACGACCGATCCGCCAAACTCTCCGCTTGAGGTTACGGAAGTCAAGACTTGGAAGACCATGATAGGAAGATCGGACTCGATACGCATGGCATTGTAACCTGCCATAAAAACGGGTTGATAATCTCCTTTGTTCATCGTGAACGAATCACCCTTGGAAGTAGTGACGGTCGTATTGTCGTGCATAGCAAAAATGGTGCAGTACTCGTAGTATCCTCCTCCGCAAACAATCACAAAATCCGTTCCGGCAAAGTCCGTCGGCACTAACTGCTCACCAATGGCATCGGCACTACCGTTTTTATAAACCGAGTCATCGTTAGACGTGACGGCAATCGGTTTGGTGGAAGTGATCGTCGTACCTGCCAGGTTATCGACTGCATTCTGCGAATAGGCAGCCACGGCGTAGGTTTGACCTTTCTGCAAGGTGACATTGATCGGGCCTGTTCCGGCCGTACCATCTTGCTTCAGATAAGCGGCAGAAGGGTTGATGGTCACCACCGTGTTGTTCTCAGTCGCCACAATATGGATACTGTGTCGCGAACCAATCCAGTCGCTACTGGTGGAACCGTTGTTATTCGATTTTTGTCCTACCACCAGAAAATCCTTACCAAGTGCATTCCTACCCTTCAGGGTATAGGCCTCGGAATTGTAACCGTCCACCTGGTAATAGCACTCAATCTTACTGGTCGAAGACACGAGCAGACCACGATTGGTGATTTGGTTAAAGGGCGTGGTAATAGTCGCATCACCGGCTGTTTTGTTGCTCGCCATCTGGATATTGGCGTACCCACCCTTCGGCACAGTTTGCACAATCGGCGTGAACGATGAATTGGCCGGCATGGAGATGGTAACGGTTGCATCTTCTTCGAACGCGAAGATGACCATACGGTACGGACTGGATTCTCCGTGGATACAGTTGAAATAAGGTGCAGCAAACCAAAACTTCGTGTCTTGTTGGGCATACAACGCAGTCGTACCACAGAGTAATAAAAAGAGTAGACTAAGTAGATATTTTTTCATTCAATTGAATTGTTTGTTCACGGTTATTTGTTAACAGCCCGCAAAATTACTACTTTTTTTGCACATATGCAAATATATTTGTGATTTTATTGTCGATTATTAAGGAAAGGAAACTTTTTTTTGTGTATTTGCGTGAAAAGTTATAATTTTGCGGAAAATTATGCCTATGAAAAAGATCTACATGATAGTTGCCGGCATGCTGCTGGCGATGACGGTGTCCGCTCAATTGGCATGGGACACAGAGATGAGCAAGAGTGATTTTGAGAACGCCCAGACCGTTATCTCGAAGACTGATAACGTCAGTTTCTCCAATCCGGTGTTAGGAGTCGGAGGCGGTTTGTCGGTTGGTAAGTTCTCTCTTCTGAGTAGTTACGAAGACGAGTGTGTGATTGCGTTATCGCAGACGGGTATTGCAGAGCGTTTACGATTCTCGTGGCAAGGCGGCAGTAACGGTACGTTCAGTGTGTACCAGTCAGCGGACCACAGCAACTGGTCGTTGGTGGTAAGCAAAGAGGGCAACACCATCTCGACGGACACCCAGGAGGAAGTGGCTTTGGCACCGACGACGCGTTATTTGAAGTTCGCGGCGAGCGCGCACACCGCAGTGGCATTCCGTAAGATCAAAGTGACGGAGCTGAAGAAACTGAGTGCGGGTACGGACGAGTGGCCGTTTGGTAGCGGGATGGTGGATGATGCGGACGGGACGAAGAACGTGACGATCACGTGGACGAACATTGTGGCAGAGGTTCGTTCGACCGACCCGCATTTCTCGGCATCGTTAGCTACTATCGGTCAGAAGAACCTGATTGAGCAGACGACGCAACTGACCATTCGTTATTCGCACAGCGAGGCCGGTCAGCACAGCGGTGAGATCGTGCTATCCGGAGAGGGCAAGGAAGTGCGTATTGCCGTGAGCGGAGAGACGAATAAATACGACCAGACGTTGACGTGGATTCAGAACTTAGGCGAGTGCACAGCGGGTGACCGTGTGCAACTAAATGCGTTCAGTTCGTCCGCGCTGGAAGTGGTGTACGAGAGTTCGGACGAGAGCGTGGCGTACGTGGAGAACGGCGAAGTGGTGATTGTGTGTGCGGGCGAAGTGACGTTGACGGCGACCCAACCGGGTAACTATAAGTTCAACGCAGCCGAGCCGATCAGCAAGACGCTGACGATCCGCAAAGCGGACCCGATGATTGGTGTGACGGTAGGCGATCTGACCTATGGTCAGTCCTTGAGCGAGGCGCTCATTGAGGAGCAACTGGGCAAGGTAGAAGGTACGTTCAGTTGGGTAGATCAAGACCCGAGTGCGGTATTGGATGCCGGCGATTATGCTCTGAAGGTTCTTTTCACGCCGAATGACCTGTGTCTGTACAACACGCGTGAACTGCCCGTAGCGCTCCATATCAACAAAGCTGCACAGTTCATCACGTGGGAGAACCAGGAGACCGACCTGACGGTAGGTCAATCGATTCCGTCCACCGCAGTCCTCAGTTCGGGTCTGGAGATCACGTACGCGTATACGGAGTGTCTGCTGTCCATCGAGAACGGCATGATCACCCCGGAGAACGAAGGCGAAGTGACGGTGGTGGCTTATCACCCGGGTAACAACAACTACCTGCCGACGACGGTTATCATGACGGTGTTCCAGATCGCAGCCGGCGAGCCGACGAACGTGGAGAGTATTCAGCAGTCAGCAGTGAGCAGTCAGAAAGTGATTATCGACGGTGTGCCGTACATCGTGACTGAAAGGACGAAGTACGACTTGAAGGGAATGAAAATTGAAAAATGAAAAATGAAAAATGAAAAATGAAAAATGAAAAATGAAAAATGAAAAATGAAAAATGACCTCGCGATGAGGTCATTTTTTTATAGGCTCTTGATATATTTGTCGGCTTCGATGGCGGCTTTGGCACCTGAGCCGGCCGCCACGACGGCCTGACGGTAATGCGGGTCGGCACAATCGCCGGCAGCAAAGACACCGTCTAATTGACGATTGTACGATTGACGATTGGACGATTTATTGTCCAATTGTTCATTATTGACGATTTGGTAGCACTGCGTGCTATGTCCTTCGGTGATGATGTATCCTTCGGGGTCAAGGGCGATGAAATCCTTGAAGAGGCCGGTATTCGGATGGTGACCGATAGCGAGGAAGAATCCGTCGATAGCGATGTGTTTGATAGCCTCGTCTGGCTCCCCTTTGCGGAAGATGAGGTCGGCGCCCTGCACCTTTCCTTCTCCGGTCAGTTGGAGTGTGTTGTGCTCAAAGAGCACCTCAATCTTGGGATTATTGAGTACACGCTGTTGCATGATCTCGGACGCGCGCAGGTAGGGCTTGCGCACGATCATATATACTTTCTCGCACAGGCCTGCGAGGTAGTTTGCTTCCTCACACGCCGTGTCGCCGCCACCTACGACCGCTACCGTTTTCTTGCGGTAGAAGAAACCGTCACAGGTCGCACACGCACTCACGCCGCGGCCGCGGTACGTACGCTCGGACTCGATGCCGAGGTACTTGGCAGAAGCACCGGTAGCGATGATGACCGCATCGGCTTCGTAGAGGTCTGTGTCTTCGACCCAGACTTTATGAGCCTTCAGCTTTGAGCCATCAGTATTCAGCTCCACTTTGGTTACGATACCGGAGACGAACTGCGTACCGAAACGCTCCGCCTGACGACGCATATCGTCCATCATGGTAAAGGGATCGATGCCGTCCGGATAACCGGGGAAATTCTCCACCTCGGTGGTGGTGGTGAGTTGTCCGCCGAGTTGCGGACCTTCGATGAGTACCGGCGCGAGATTAGCGCGCGAAGCATATATAGCGGCTGTGTAACCCGCAGGGCCACTACCTATAATTAAACATTTTACTTTATTCATAATTTTAATTGACGATTTACGATTTACGAGGTACGATTTATTGACGATTTATTTTTATTGACGATTTACGATTTACGAGGTACGATTTATTGACGATTTATTTTTATTGACGATTTATTTTTATTGACGATTTAGAAGCGCATGTCGTTGAGGTAGGTATCCTTGCCCGGTTGAATTTCATATTTGGGCGAGGAAGTGACGAATGCCGGGTTCTTTAGTTTGAGCGTAGAGGATTTATTGCCCTCTTTGATTTCCAGTTGGAGCGGCATGAGGTCAGCCGTGCGCACCTTGAGCACAAAACGGTTGATACCGATCGACTGATCTTTGGGCGTAAGCGTGATGATGGTCTGTTCCCCACTCTCCCGCTCGGTGATGTTACACACATCGACCAGCGCTTTGGCGTAGAGGAACGGATTGGCTTCCACCAGTTCCTGCTCGGTCGGATTGGTGAGCGTCAGTTCGTCCGTGTCCGGGGAGTACATATAGAGCGTCTTGCCGTCATAAGCGGCTTCTATATTGAACATGGACAATTTGAATTGAGTGCCCTGCATGGTGAGCGTGCCCGGATAGTTCATCGGGGATGCCACGTTCTCCGCCACCGTGACGGTAAAGTCCGATTGCAAGGTCTTCGTCTCCAAGTTCGTCAGGAACGAACTGAGGATGGTTAGTATAAGTAACAATTTCATTTTTTCGATAGTCTACTAGTCAACTAGTATACTAGTCAACTAGTTATTTTACTCCTAATTCTTCAAGCAGTTTCTCCAGTTGATCGAGGTCGGTGATGAGCACGTCACGTCCCTTCGGTCCTTTGTTCGGTCCGACGATACCGGCTGCTTCGAGTTGGTCGGACAGTTTGCCGGCGCGGTTATAACCGATCTCGAACGCACGTTGCAGACGCGAAGTTGAACCTTCCTGTTTCGTTACTACGTAACGGGCTACGTCTGCGAACATCGGATCGAGGCGTTTCATATCGACGCTACCCGGAGCGAGTGCTTCGCCTTCTCCGCCTTCACCCACATACTCAGGCAACTGATACGGTTCGGTATATTTCTGCTGCTTGGCGATATGTCCGACGATCGCGTCCACCTCGGGTGTATCGACGAAAGCACATTGGATACGGGTCACGGATGCGTTTCCGGCATAGAGCGAGTCACCGCGCCCGATGAGCTGTTCGGCACCCTTGGCATCGAGCACGGTACGGGAGTCGATGACGGACTGCGTACGCAGAGCTATACGGGTCGGGATATTAGCCTTGATCACACCGGTGACGATGTTGACGGACGGACGCTGGGTTGCGAGGATCATGTGCATGCCGACCGCACGTGCTTTCTGCGTGATACGGGCAATCGGGGTCTCGACTTGCTTGCCGGCCTGCATGATGAAATCGCCGTACTCGTCGATGATGATGACGATATAAGGCAGGAACCGGTGATGCAGGCTGTCGCCGACCAGTTTGTTGGGGTTGAGGCGGCGGTTGACGAACTTCTCGTTGTAGTCCTCGAGGTTACGCACGCCGGCATCCATGAGCAGCTTGTAACGGTTCTCCATCTCGATGACGAGCGAGTTGAGCGTGTTGATCACCTTGTCGCAGTCGGTGATGACGATCTGCTCGGGGTCCGTATCGGGCATAGCTGCCAGGTAGTGCTTGATGAGCGGTTTGTAAGGCGCGAACTCGACCATCTTCGGGTCCACCATGACCAGCTTGAGCTCTGCCGGGTGTTTCTTGTACAGGAGCGACGTGATGATGGCGTTGATGGCGACGGATTTACCGGTACCGGTAGCACCTGCTACGAGGAGGTGCGGGGTCTTGGCGAGGTCGAACATGAACACCTCGTTGGTGATGGTACGTCCGTACGCAATCGGCAGTTTCATCTTCTGCTCGTCCTGGAAGCGCTTGGAAGCGATGACGGAGTGCATGGAGACGACTTGCGGTTTCTCGTTCGGCACCTCAATACCGATCGTTCCTTTACCCGGCATCGGGGCGATGATACGGATGCCCGTAGCGGAAAGGGACATCATGATATCGTTCTCGAGCGCTTGAATCTTCGCTACGCGAATGCCGGCTTTCGGCACGATCTCGTAGAGGGTGACGGTTGGTCCGACGGTGGCTTTGATAGACTCGATCTCGATGCCGTAGTTACGGAGTGTGGTGACGATACGGGCACCGTTGTTCCGTTGCTCGTTCTCGTCGATGACCGGGGCAGACTCGTTGTCATAGACCTTGAGCAGGTCCAAACTCGGGAACTTGAAGAATTCCAAGTCCTTACGCGGATCGTACGGGCCCAGTTTCTCCAGCAGTTTCTGCGGATCTTTGGTATAGAGATCATCCTCTTTGATGTCCTCGATCTTCAACTTATCCTCCTCTTCCTGCGCCTCTTTCTGCAGCAGGTCGGTCAATGTGCCGTCGGTCGGTCCGCCATCGTCAGGCAGCGGCTCGTCCTCTACGGTTTTTTCCGTTTCCTCTTCGGGCTCGGCCTCTTGTTCGGGTTCGGGTTCTTCCGTTATCGGCTCGATGGTGAAGGTGACATCGTCGTCCGAAGGGGTTACGGGAGAGGGGTTAGCGGTTACGGGGGACGGGTTATCGGTTACGGGAAGGTCAATCGTCACTTCCGTACCCTCCGTTTCCGGCGTTTCAGCAGCCGTCTCGGCAGCAGGTTCAGTCGGTTCAACCGGCACAACCACCTCCTCTGCTTTCGCTTTCTTCTTGAACAAACCGGCTACCCACAGACCGAACGATTTGCAGCGGTCGATGAACTTCGGATCGGTCACAATCAGGAAGATAATCAGCACGATAGCCAACACAAGGAACGTACCGATTGCATGAATATAACTATGCATCCATTTGGCCGTCCACGAACCGAAAGCCCCACCCCAGCGATAAGCGCCGTGGTTGATCATCAGTTGTGCAAAACCCAGGGTGATGGAACCCCAGAGAATCCAGAACGTACCGCCGCAGAACAACTTGATGGCGTGGATATCTTTGAGCACGTGCATCAGCCGCAAGCCGTAGATACCGAGCATGAGTGCCAGCAGCACGCTCACAAAACCGAAGGAGCCGTCCACGAGGAAACGTGCCAACAGCGCGCCGGGCAAACCGAGCAGGTTCTTGATCGCCTCGCGATTGGCTACGCGGTCTGCCTGGTCCATGGTGAGCACAGACTGGTCGTTCACACCGGTAAAGAGGAAACTGATGTAGGCGATCAGCATCACCAACGCAAACGTCACCATCAGAATACCGATGATGACCCGCGTCTCACGTGCGGTCGCTATTCGCTTGACCGTCTCCCAGAACGGCGTTTTCTCTACACGAATCTCCCGTTCGGCTTTCGCCTCAGGAGCACTATTTCCGGATTTAGATGAAGTTCTTGGCATGATGTATATTGACGATTTACAGATTTACGATTTATTGACGAGTGACAATTTAGTTACGATTTACGATTTTGCGCACAATAACTCAAAATACGATGCAAAGGTACTAAAAAAAGTTGAAAGTTGAAAGTTGAAAGTTGAAAGATTGGCGTTTTTTGTGCAAAAAATCATTTTTTTATAAATAAAGTACGCGCGCGCTTGCATATATAAATTTTTATTTGTATCTTTGCACCGCTTTTTGTGTTTATGGAAGAACTGATTCGACATACAGGTGTGGTAATGAGCGTCAACGGCAACATGGCGCATGTGGCGATTGTGCAGACGAGTGCCTGTTCGGCGTGTAAGGCGAAAAGCATGTGTATGTCGAGTGAGAGCCGGCAGAAAGAGATGGATGCGATCATGACCGAACCGATGGCGGTGGGAGACAAAGTGGAGGTAGAGGTGCGTGAACATCTGGCGTGGAGAGCGGTGTTGTTGGCCTATGTATTGCCGTTCGTGGTGATGCTGGTTGTGATGGTGGCGCTGACCTGCCTCACGCCCTACAACGAAGCGATTGTGGGATCGGTATCGCTGGCTTCGATTGCGCTGTACTACATCGTGCTGGGAGCGTTCAAAGGTCGGCTGCAAAAGCAGTTCTCGTTCACGGCAAGAAAATTGTGAGAACAATAATTAATCAAAATATACAAACAATTTAACAAATTCTAAACATGGATTGGAGTGTAATTCTAATTTCTATGGGAGTATTGGGAGTGACAGGTTTGGTAGCCGCAGGGTTGCTGTACATTGTCAGCCTGATTTTCAAAGTAGAAGAAGATCCGCGTATTGATTTGGTAACGGCGGTGTTGCCGGGAGCCAACTGCGGAGGATGTGGATTTGCCGGTTGTCGTAACTTTGCGGAAGCATGTGTGAAAGCAGGCGGCATTGACGGTTTGGCTTGCCCGGTAGGAGGTGAACCGACGATGGAAGAGGTCAAGAAAGTACTGACACCGGCCGCAGCCGAAGAAGCTGCTCCCGCAGCAGGCGAAGGTGGAGACAAGAAAGGCTTTGACCCGGCTGTTGCCGCTAAGATTAAAGCGTTACCGACGCCGAGAGCAACTTTCCCGATGCACATCGGCATGGCACAAAAGAAGTGATGACAAGGTACAACGTACAAAGAGTAGCAAATTATGAGAACATTTAGATTAGGCGGAATTCATCCGCGTGATAACAAACAATTCTCCGCACACCAGCCCATTACGGAGTGCCCGCTGCCGAAGCAGGCTATCATTCCGTTGGTGCAGCACATCGGTGCGCCGGCACAGGCTGTGGTGGCTGTCGGAGCCAAAGTGAAAGTAGGCGAGCTGCTGGCGAAAGCAGGCGGTTTCGTAAGTGCCAACATCAGTTCTCCGGTCAGCGGTACGGTTACCAAGATCGGCGATTGGAAAGATGCATGGGGAGCTCCGGGTCAGGCTATTTTTATTGATGTCGAAGGTGACGAGTGGTTACCGGAGATCGACCGCACCCCGGATCTGGTTCGTTCGTGCACATTAGAGCCGAAAGAGATCATCGACAAGATCGCCGCAGCCGGTATCGTCGGTTTGGGTGGTGCTTGTTTCCCGACCCATGTCAAACTGCTGCCGCCTCCGGGCAAGAAGGCAGAAGTGCTGATTGTGAACGGTGTGGAGTGCGAGCCGTACCTGACCTGTGACCATCAGTTGATGCTGGAGCACGGTGAGGAGATCATCATCGGTATTCAGATTCTGAAGAAAGCGTTAGGTGTTGACCGCGCCATCATCGGTATCGAGAACAACAAGAAAGATGCGATTGCTCACATGACGAAGCTGGCGAACACCTCGCTGGGCATTGAGGTCATGCCGCTGAAACTCAAATATCCGCAAGGCGGTGAGAAACAGCTGATTGACGCATGTATCGGTCGTCAGGTTCCGAGTGGCGCGCTGCCGATTGAGGTAGGTGCTGTGGTGGATAACGTAGCGACGATCTATGCTGTTTACGAGGCTGTTCAGAAGAACAAACCGCTCATCAGCCGCGTCATGACCGTGACGGGTAAGAAAGTGACCAAGCCGGGTAACTACTGTGTTCGTTTCGGTACGCCGATTGAGGAAGTGATTGCGCTGGCAGGCGGTATACCTGCAGACACGGGTAAGATTATCGGTGGCGGTCCGATGATGGGTCGCGCGATGGATCACGTGGAGGAGATGCCGGCTAACAAACGTCTGTCGGGTCTGCTGTTCCTGCCGATGAAAGAGAGTATCCGTCCGGAGGAAGAGAACTGTATCCGCTGCGGTAAGTGCGTACAGGCATGTCCGATGGGCTTGGAGCCGTTCCTGCTGAGCCGCATGGCTGAGTTGGAGATGTACGACGAGTTGGAGAAACACGACATCATGGACTGCATCGACTGCGGTTGCTGCGTCTATACGTGTCCGGCTCACCGTCGTCTGCTCGACTCGATGCGTCCGGGTAAGGCCAAAGTAGGTGCTATTTTGCGTGAGCGTGCAGCTGCTGCGAAAAAGTAGTTGAGAGTTGAAAGTTTAAAGTTTAGAGAAGTTCTAAAGTTTAAAGTTTTAAGTAAAACAAGTAATCTGAATAATTTACGAATATGAAACAATTAATTGTAGCTCCGGCTCCTCACGCTTATGGTAGTGATTCAGTTCGGAAAAACATGCTTCTGGTCATTCTTGCGCTGCTGCCCGCGTATGTGGTATCGGTGCTGGAGTTTGGCTGGGGAGCGTTGATCACGGCGGCCATCTCTATTCTGGCATGCGTTGGCACAGAATGGATCATCAGCCGTTTCGTGCTCAAAGAGAAAAGACAAACGATAGGTGACCTGTCGGCAGTACTGACCGGTCTGCTGTTAGCCTTCAACCTGCCGAGTTCCATCGATTGGTGGATTGTGCTGATTGGTGCAGTCGTAGCGATTGGTGTAGGTAAGATGACGTTCGGCGGTCTGGGTCAGAACCCGTTCAACCCCGCATTGGTAGGTCGTGTGTTCCTGCTCATCTCGTTCCCGGCACAGATGACCACTTGGCCTGTTGCCAAGGGTTTTGAGACGGCGTATCTGGACGCAGAGACAGGTGCCACCCCGCTCTACTATCTGAAGCACATGGTGAAGGAAGGCGACGCGAGTGTGATCAACGACCTTGTTCCGTTGAAGAACGCTTTCCTTGGTATGATGGGCGGTTCGCTCGGTGAGGTTTGTGCACTCGCACTCATCATCGGCGGATTGTTCCTGATCTGCACGAAAGTGATCACTTGGCACATCCCGGTATCGATCATCGCAACCGTTGCCTTGTTCGCAGCTTGCCTCGGTTGGGCAGGTATGGTTCCGGAAGGTATGAGCACTTGCAACTACGTTGGCTATCAACTGCTGACCGGAGGTTTGATGCTCGGTGCGTTCTTCATGGCTACCGATTATGTGACCAGCCCGATGACGGCATGGGGCAAGATCATCTTCGGTATCGGCATTGGTGTGATCGTGATGGTTATCCGTACCTGGGGTGCATATCCGGAAGGTATGTCGTTCGCTATCCTGATCATGAATGCGTGCGTTCCATTGTTAAACAAGCTTCGTCCGACGCGTTTCGGCGAGAAGAAAAAATAAGGAGGATCTGTTATGGAAAAATTAAAGAGTTCACTCCCCAACATGATGCTTAGCCTCGTGCTCATCTGCGTAGTAGCAGCCGGTGCGTTGGCAGGCGTATATCTGCTGACCAAGACTACGATTGCTAAGCAAGAAGCCGACAAGCAGAAAGCTGCTGTGTTCAGCGTCCTGCCGAACAATGGCGAAGGTGCAGTTATCAAAGACACGATTGAGACCGAGAAGGGTCTGACCGTTTATCGCGCATACATCGACTCGACCTTCATTGGCGCAGCCGTTAAGACCAAAGCGATGGGCTTCGGCGGCAACCAGGAGATCATGGTCGGATTGGATGCAGAGGACGTTATCGTCAACTATCAGATTCTCAAGCACCAGGAGACTCCGGGTCTGGGTGATCATATCGCAGACTGGTTCAACGATTCGACCAAAGTGAAGAGTTACCTCCTCGGCCGTAAGGCGAACGGTTCGTTCGCAGTCAGCAAGGACGGCGGTGATGTAGATGCCATCACAGCAGCTACTATCTCCTCTCGCGCTTTCCTCAGAGCGATCAACGAGGCTTATCTGGCGTTGCATGAAGGTGAAGGCGTAGAGGCAACCACCAGTGCCAGCCAGTTGAAAAAAGAAGAAGCTTCTGCTGAAGAAGCACCTGCTGTAGAGGCTGCTACCGGCGCCACGGAGCAACACCCGGATAGTGTGGCTCCTGCAGAGCACCAATGCGAAGGCAAGTGTGCAGGTAAGTGCGAAGGCAAATGCCAAGGCAAGTGCCAGGGCCACTGCAAGCACCACTGTGAAAATCAACCTGTTCAAGAAACGGAGGTAACAAAATGAATAATGCATTAAAGACTTTGACCAACGGTATTCTCAAAGAGAATCCGACGTTTTCCTTGGTATTGGGTATGTGTCCGACGCTGGCCACCACTACCAGCGCCAAGAATGGTATGTTCATGGGCTTGGCTACCTTGTTCGTGCTCGTTTGCTCGAACGTGGTGATCTCGATGCTCAAGAAACTGATTCCGGACAAAGTGCGTATCCCGGCATTCATTGTGGTGATTGCTACCTTCGTGACGATGGTTCAGTTCCTGCTCAAGGCTTATGCGCCTGCAGTCGACGAGCAGCTCGGTTTGTTCATTCCGCTGATTGTGGTGAACTGTATCGTGCTGGGTCGTGCAGAGGCTTTTGCTGCGAAGAACAGCGTAGGTCTGAGCGCGTTGGACGGCATCGGAATGGGTCTGGGCTTCACGTTGTCGCTGACCGTGCTCGGTCTGGTACGTGAGTTCCTCGGTTCCGGAATGATCTTCGGTGCCAAGATCTACGACGGTTCGTACGCCACTTTGATTTTCGTACTTGCCCCGGGTGCCTTCATCGCGTTGGCATACCTGATGGCTATTGTTAACAAAATAAACAAAAAGTAAGGTATGGTTTATTTCTTGATATTTGTCTCTGCAATATTGGTCAATAATATTGTATTGAGCCAGTTCCTGGGTATCTGCCCGTTCCTGGGAGTAAGTAAGAAGATTGACACGGCGCTTGGTATGAGTGCAGCGGTTGCGTTTGTGCTCACCGTAGCCACGGTAGTGACCTATCTGCTCCAGCAGTTGCTCAACTACATGGGTCAGGAGATTTTCGGTGATCCGAACACGTTCCTGTTCCTGCAGACCATCTTGTTCATTCTCGTCATTGCTGCCCTCGTGCAGATGATCGAGATCATGCTCAAGAAAGTGAGCCCGTCGCTGTATCAGGCGCTGGGTGTGTTCCTGCCGCTGATCACAACCAACTGCTGTATCCTCGGTGTAGCCCTGATCGTGGCTGATCCGGCACAGTTGATGCAGAAACTGCCTTCGACCGAAGAGGTGACCCTGGGTTACAACCTGCTGAACGGTACGTTGTACGCTTTGGCAACCGCTATCGGTTTCGGTCTGGCACTCGTTCTGTTCGCCGGTATCCGTGAGCAATTGGCTTTGGCGAAAGTGCCGAAGGCCATGCAGGGAACTCCGATCGCTCTGTTGACAGCTGGTCTGTTGGCGATGGCGTTCATGGGATTCAGTGGTGTAGCTTAAAAAACAACGCATATGAAAAAGTTCTCAGTAATGCTCTGCGCAGTAGCGATGCTCTGTGCCTGCTCCGTCAAAGAGTCCAATCCACTGATAGATGGCGTAGAGCCGGAAAGCGCTGACTTCTACGGCGAAGGTGGCGGCGGAGATAACGGAGAAGGGGGCGAAGAGCAACAGTATGCCGGTAAGGTAACTGCCGGCGAATGGCGTGACCTGGACCACTGGACGTTCTGGTCTGATCTGATGACCAAACAAGATCAGGAGGGCAACGGCTACTCGGCTATGAGCAGTTACTGGGAATTGTACACGAACAACCGCGTAGCGGTACGTGTGAAGGATGCGAACGGGGCGATACAAAAAGATGTGCCGGTACGACTGATCTGCAAGGAGTGCGGTCCTTCGGTGGTCCTGTACGAAGCGCGTACGGATAACAAAGGCGAGACCAACCTGTTTGTCGGTCTGACGCAGTTGCAGGAAGAGGTCGAAGACTCGACCCTGATGCTGATCGTGGACGGCATGCCGCAAGAGATAGCGGTTCAGGTCACCCGTTTGGGCGATGAGGTGGTATGGAACGAGTGCACGGCATCCGTGCCCGCCACTACGAACATCGACATCGCCTTCATTGTCGATGCTACCGGTTCGATGAGCGATGAGATCGATTTTCTCAAAGCGGACCTGACCAACATCATCACTACCGTGCAGAACAATCACGCCGAAGCGAACATCCGCACAGCTGCGTTGTTCTACCGCGACGAAGGAGATGAGTACGTGACCAAGGCCAATAATTTCACATCCGATCTGTCTCAGACGGTCGCTTTCATCCAAAAGCAGAACGCGGACGGCGGAGGTGATTTTCCGGAAGCGGTACACACGGCTTTGGAGGCTGGTCTGCAAGAACTGAGTTGGCGTGAAGAGAGCAGTATTCGTTTGGCATTTATGCTGCTGGACGCTCCTCCTCACAAGCGCAACGATGTGATCGAGAGCCTGCAGTTCTCTATTCCACGGTACGCGAGTCATGGAATTCGTATCATTCCGGTTGCAGCCAGCGGTATTGACAAACAGACGGAGTTCTTCCTGCGCTTCACAGCCATCTCCACAGATGGCACCTATGTGTTCCTCACCAACCACAGCGGTGTCGGAGGCGATCACATAGAAGCCACGGTAGGCGAATATGAGGTAGAACTGCTCAACGAACTGATTGTGAGGCTGATTAACCAGTACGCCCAATAAGTACATCCTTGGGAAAAGAACCACATGCTAATTAGTGTGTGGTTCTTTTTTGTACATTTTTAGGTAAAAAATGTACTTTTATTTGCGTATGTCTAAAATTTGTTGTACCTTTGTAGCCGAATCCGCGCAAGTGCCTGCACGCGCACTCGCGCCCGAACAATAGTAATATATAGCAGACACCAGTATGAAAAACATCAACCGCTTTTTTGCCTTACTTTTAATTGCCACGATTAGTGTGGTTAGTGCGCATGCGTGGACGACAGATCCAACTGTTGGGACTGTTATTTGGGCTGAAACTTGGACAGGAGCGACCACGGCCACATCAGGAAGCAATTCTGCAACTCCAAGCGCCAATTATGGGAAAGGAACCACAGTATACGAGGGTTCTGTAACCTATAGTCAATCCGCTAACACCGTGTATGTTCGTAATGAAAACCTCGCTACAGGTACCGCACCTGAATTATTATTGAGCTCTGGAAAAACATGGACCATTTCCAGCATACCAACAGATGGCATTGACTCCTTAACTTTGACATATAAATCTAATAACAACAAATCAAGCGTTTCATGCTCCACATCTGGTGTGAATGTATCCGCCAGATCAAGTAGTGGCAATGACTACTACACTTACTATATTGACAATAAGACTGCTCAGGCGACCTCTATTACTCTGGTATTTGGATGCTCTGGAAATACTCGAATAGATAATGTACAACTGTCTGTAAAGAAATTGCATGCTTCTTGTACCAGTTCTATCACCATTACCAAAGGCGACAACCCAGGACACGGAACATTTACGCTAAGTACCAGTGGAGCTGTTTGTATCGATGCAGAAAACGCATCAACAACAGTAACAGCGACCCCGGATACTCATTATCATTTAGCATCTGTTACATCTAGTGGAGGAGGCTCTATAGGTACTATATCTGGCAATTCTTGTACGGTATCCAATATTAGTGCCAATACCACTATCAACGTTACATTTGCCGAAAACGATAAACACACTGTTACCTTCAAAAACAACGGAGTTACATTAGATGGTCTGAGCGGAACAAAACAAGTTTATCATGGCGAGGCTGTTGGCGATTTACCTACATTAACCACCAGCAACGCATGTGACGCGACCAGTAAAACATTTATGGGCTGGACAGAAGAGGTCATTTCTTCCAAACGTGCAACGGCACCTACTTATATCACAGCCGAAACAACTATTAGTGCAGCTAAGACATACAACGCCGTTTGGGCAAAATCCGGAGGAGGCGATGATGTTACGGATGTCATCACGCGCACACAAACTCAGTCTTATCTGAACACCACCAATTGTACCTCATGGGCAAGTAATTTTACGTTAACCGGAGGAAGTAGTGGCGCTACCTATACGATTCGCTCTATGGGTCTAACTCAATCAGGCTCTACAACAGTGCCCAGCAACTGTGCCTTGGTTTGGAATGCAAATGGGTGGTTGGCTTGCACTGGAGCCCCGACGGATGGAACAATTAAACTCAAAAGCATTTCTATAACCACAACGGAGAATAAGAATATCCCTCTTTATGGCAGCAATACCTTGTATACAGAAAAGCCATCCTCTTCTTCTTTGGGAAACGTAGCAGCCACAGCGGATGGCGGCACATACAACTTATCTGGAGATCAGGACTATAAATACCCCGGTATTGTCGGTGTGTCCGGGACAAAAGTAGTTTCCATTTCTATTACGTATGGTTCCACTTCTTATTCCGATTATATCACCTCTTGTGGAGCGACGATAAATGTCGAGAATGATTATTATGTTACTTCCGCACAGGGAGAGAAAGTGAAGATTGTTATTCCTATTGAGGCGACAAACTTTGGCACTAATTCTACGTTGTATGCAAGCAAACTCGGTTCAAGTTTCGAGTTAGTTGGCTGGAGCAATAAGTCTATTACAGCGGGTGAGGACTTGATAACCGAAGTAGTGGTACAATATCGGCCAAGCGCATCCAACACCACCGAGAATGGAACAATAACGCTAACTGCTGCTCCGGCAGAGAGCAAAGTGATAAATATTCATGGTCGTTCGCTGCCTTCTAAATTTGTTATCGCGGCCAAAAACAGCGACAAGTGGTATGCTATTCCCGCCAATATGAGTGGTGCAAATACTTATGCCGGCGTTGAAGTAGAAACAGATAATAATGACAACCCGACACAAGTTACTGCAGCTCCCTACTCTACACTGTATAGTCTGCTTGGCGTTCATGCAGACCGCTATGCTACTTCCGGTACGAATGTACGTTTTGAAGGCAATAACAGCAAGATGTTCTGGGGTACGGAGGGAAATAACACCAATATCAATGATGCTACTTATTCCACCGCCAAAGCTGCACATTTCGAGTGGGTGTTAACTACGAGCGATAATATCACTTACACGATTAATAACGTCGGCTATTTGGATAACAAAGCAGCAGATCCAAGCACATACACGCAAGATCGATCGCTCAAGTATTATTCCGGTAGCTCTGCTTTTGGTATGTATGTGAATGGTCAAACGAACTTCCGTTTATTACCAGTAGCCTGCGGTACGAGAGCTCTCGTTTCTGAGGTAACTAAAACACACGAGCAATTTACACTCACCTGGAGTGGAGCACCGGCAACAACGTATAATGTATATGTAAAACAAGGTGGTAGCGAGATTGTCGGGCTGCGTCAAACAAACGTCAGCTCGCCTGTCACCATCTCCGGTCTTAGCGCAAATGAGACCTATACCTATATCCTCTCACCGGGTAGCATAACCGATGATTGCCGTACAGAAGGAGAAGTAACCACGGATAATGGTCCTATCACCGTTAGGCTTCATCGTTATGGACAGGCAGATGAAGTAATAGTTGTTCCGATGGCAGAGCAACCGTACGTCTTCCCATCTGTTACCGATCCGTGTGATGAGTGGGTATTTGACGGTTGGTGCGCTTCTACTGTGGCGACAAGTACGCAAGATGCTACCACTTATACAAAAGTGACAGAAACATCAGTTGGAGGAGACTTCTATGCCGTGTATAAAAACGCGGGCGCAGTCACTCAACGTTATGAGCGCATTACTGCTTCTTCCGGTCTTAATACCGGCGACAAATACTTGATTGTCGGATATAATGGTGATACTAAATATTTGATGAATAGTACCTATACCCAAAATAATCCTGCCGATGTAAAGGATGGAGGAACTATAGGTATCGTCACACTTGCGGAAGATGGAGCTAATTACTATAACAAATCAACGATAGACACCTACCCGGAGTGTGTCTTTACTATTACAGGTGCCCCTGCCGCATGGTATATCAGCAACGAATCCACAGGACTATATGTCAACTTCTACAATTATACCTGGCTCGTTAACTCCAGTAAAAACGGCACTTTCACTATCGAACCGGGAACATCTCCCAAATGGGCTATTTCCCACAACTGGAGTTTAGACAACGGGTATTCTTCTGAAGCATATTTGGAATACTACAACGAGAAATTCCAATTGTTTTCCCATTCCGGTAATCTGATGCTATACCACCTTGTTGAAAGCGGTTCCTTCTATTACACGACGAATCCTGTAGCATGTGTTCCGTGTGATGAGGCTGGAGCACAGTTCACCTACCCGAAGATGGAAAAAGCCACTTCAAGTGCCGACTTTACCAACCCGGTTGTCTATACAAGTAAAACTAACGCCAGTGACGTTAAATCTTACACGAGTAGCAATACGACAGCTGCTACGGTTAATCCCACTACCGGTGTTGTTCATGTGGTAGGTTTAGGAGAAACAACCATTACCTTTACACAAGGTAGAGACAACGTCAATGATGTTTGCGGCTTCTCTATCTCATATGATATCGTTGTAACCGATCCAAGTCTGGAGATTGTTGAAGTCACCGGAGATGATAAGATTATCATTGAGCATGACTTCTCCGGTACAACCTCTGCTTCGATTTTGGAGTCTGAAACAAAATTGAATGGTTCGGTTGCAGATAGTTTATTCATCAGCAAGTACTTCGAGGCTGCTTCGCACGTAAAATTGTTTGGCCTATACAATGGTACAGATCATGACGTGGATTTGCGTGAGATCCGTGTTCGTTGCGGTTCTTCTTCTTGGGGAGATCACGGATATGTGATATTGAAGAATGTTGCTAAGATAGGCACTGACTTCCCAGGGTATATGTTACCTCCGTTTACAGAAATCATTTTCTGGAGCAACAATGAAGATGGTAATAGTGACGGTGTGACCAATTGTATTGACATGAAGATTGATGGTACGAAATATAATTATGCTGATATGCAGAACAATCGTATCAAAGGTTGGTATCGTGTCGGTGGTAGCGGCGGAGGTAGTGATGGAGAAAGCAACTTAGCTTTTAACTTCAACGGAGATGACGCTCTTATTCTGGAACGCTCTAAGGATGGAGGATCAACGTGGTTCCCGATGGATATCTTTGGAGCCGGCACTGCCGGTGGGCCTGTAAACCCAGGCACCGGAGATGGTGAGAACACCGACAATGGTAAACTACACAAGTTCAACGAAATCAATGATAACCCGGGAGGCTTCTATTGGGTTGCAGATGTGGATGAAGATGGTAAGCTCGACACGCTCTCTACGAACCGTTTCTATCTTATGCGAAACCCGGGAGTCAAATCCGGTAAGACAGCTATAGAAAGTAATGGTAGTACATTTGCCACATTAGGCTCAGAATGGAAAGGTAAGAGTGTCGGCAATACCTCTGCATCTTATTGTGCTTCCGGTGAATTGTTCTCTGAAGTTGCCCAATACGACTACTCAAACTACTATACCAAATGGGTAGATTATAAGGGAGATGCTTGGACTGCGACAGACAATGGTGATGGCACCATGACTATCCAATTGGGTACCGGTGATCTCGCTAAATATGCATGTAAGAAATTGCATATTGAGGTAGCCGACGAACGAGACATGAAGGCGTCTGTTGATTACCAAGTGCCTATTATCGTTAAGAATTCCACGGATGTCACGAAATCTTCGTTGTTTAACCAGCACGAGAAAGATGTTTGCAAAGTATGCAACGTGGCGATTGTTGCCGGGGGTGTATTAACCAAATCAAACGCTTTGTCCAGCGATCCTGATGATCGGGCACAGGTATATAATGTGGATGTGTATGCCGGTGGCGAGTTGTATATTCCGACCGGGACAGAAATGACGATAAATACCTTAACGGTTCGTTCTAAGGGCGACGAGGTCGGAATAGTAGATGTACAAGGTACACTCAACCGCAATAATACAACGCTCATCCATAGTAAACGTTTCCATAATGTAGGTAATGATTGGAGATACTACTATTTCTCCTTGCCTTATGATTGCAATGTATCGGATATCACGTTCAACAATGGCGATCCTGCAGTATTGGGCAAAGACTTCGGTATCGATTGGTACGATGGAGCAAGTCGCGCAAGTTCTCAAGCCAATGGCAACTGGAAATCTATCGCTGTTCATCCGACGTATCCGAATGTTATCAAAGCCGGATATGGTTATACTATTGCAGCTGAAGCACGTGACGGACATGATAATGTAACGCTTAAGTTCCCGATGGCGAACTTCAACGAGATAGCCTCCGAGCTCTCTGTTCCTGTAGGAAACTGGGGAGCAGGAAACGATGCCGTCAAAGTAAACCACAAAGGTTGGAACGTCGTAGGAAACCCCTTCTTAACGAACTATTCCGCTCAAGAAGATTTGGACATCAATGGTGAGTTGCGTGAAGGTATATTAGTCTTCGAGAACGAAGAGTGGACACAAACAGACAACGATGTCAACTATGCTACTATTCCTCTTAATGGAGGAAAGAGCGGCTATGCACAAGAGGCTCTAACCAACCATAGTTTCAAACCATTCCAGTCTTACATCATTCAAGTTGGAGGAGATGTAGTAAGGAATGATCTGGTAGTATTGCTGAAGAACGCTCGAAAAGAGAAGCGGTCTTTGATGCCAATCTATCGTAGTGAGAGTGAATACGAAGCGGAACCGACAATGCCAATTCGAGTCCAAATCGATTTGAGTAACGGATCAGGAGAAATGGATAAGACCGTCTTCGTTGTATCTGATCGATATAGTACAGAATATGAAATTGGCAAAGACCTTGTTAAATGGAGAGGTACAAGTTATAAGCAATACACATTGCCTGTTGTGGCATCCATAATGGGTGAGCAAGAGCTGGCATTCAATGCTATTCCTGATTCCGTAGCGGAACAAGCCATCCCTGTTACTTTCTACACCAAGAAAGCCGGTACGATGAAGTTTGAACTCTCTAACCGTTATAACTGGGATGAATTGGAGGCTGTTGTGCTGTATGACGCCGAATTTGATGGTTTGGCGCACGATCTGCTTACGGATGGTGCTTATACATTTGATGCACAAGCAGGAGAAAACAATCATCGATTCTCTATCTCCATTCGTGTTAAGAGAAAACAGAATCAAACTCCAACGGGACTGGAAGATATCGGAACGTACAAAGGCGACAAGCCTAAAAAAGTACTTCTCAACGGCCACGTCTATATCATACGTGGTGGCGCGATATACGATATTACGGGTAAAGAGGTGTTTAACTTTTAATGCGGAGGAGGAACATTATGAGCCCTATACAAACAGCCATGATTAATCAGAGAAAGAAAATCATACTCTGCTTAGGATTCATTTTCTGCGGCCTATGGTTGCTGCTGATTGGTTACATACTGACCTGTGATAAGCAAGCCCAGCCTGTCGCTCCTGCGGCCCAAGTAACCGATCAGGCTCCTTCGCCGGCAGGAATGGAAAGCAGGCCTGCTGCGCCTTTCCACAGTTCACACAGAGCAACTTCGCTGATACACCATAGTGCGTCTGAACCAAACTGGTCGTACGATCAGAGTGCGCCGAAAGCAACGATGCGAAGTACGTCCATGCGTATCTATCAGACCAGTAGTGCAAAGGTGCATTCCATCGAAGGAGGGTCCGGAGGTAGAGGAGGTAGCTATACTTCCAACAGCGGAAACAGTGGAAAAGGTATCCGTACGTCGTCGCCTATCAGTTATGGAGGAAACTTACTTGCACTCTCTGCATCTACATCTCTTGCTTCCCCGGGAGCCAGAGAAGCCATGAGTATTGCTACAACGACCGTATCTTCATCACAGGAGGCATCGAGTTCCCCTCGAAGACTTCCCGGTCACGAAGAAGAATGGTGGTTAAATGAAACGCCCGTAGGCGATGTAGCATGGGAATGGATGATTCTTCTCGTAGCAGCTTATGCTACCATGTGCGGCGTGAGAAGATTCCGCCGAGAAGAGAGATAAGGAGATAGAACGGATAAACCAGTTCAAGAAGCAGAGCCACATACCACTCGGTGTGTGGTTCTCTTTTGAGAATGAGCGTATACTCGATGGGGAACTTGGCCCAAAAGAATTTGGGGTAGAGGACCTGCAGCACATTTGCCAGCACGACCAACGCCCCGCAAAGGCGTATATCCCGATCGGTGTAATGCGGAGCCTTGCCGGCCCAGCGCATACGTTGATGAAAGAAAGCACGCCAGGAGGTCTGCGGACGAACAATGGCGGTATATGCAGGTTTGTCGATGACACCGATCTTATAGCCGCGGCGCTTAGCCGCTTCCAGCAGGAACATATCATCCCCACTCGGAATCTCAGGATGCAGATCCTCTTCACACGCCAGCCACACCTCACGACGAACGATCAGGTTCGCTCCTGAACACATGACTGCCCTATCCGCCTTGGCCGTGCGCATGGTCAGTTCCTGTATCGCCGCATACTCCGCTATCTGCAACTGTTCCAAAAGCGAAGGATTCTTAGAAAGACTCTCCATCCGCAGCGGCAGAATGATCAAATCAGCCTTTGTACAGGGTATATCGGTCGCCTTGGGTAGCACCACATCGTCATCGTGCATCCATACGTACTCGGAAGTGGCGGCATGGATGAGCTTAGAGAGCGCATGTTTCTTGCCCAAATTGTCATCGTTCACGCCTTTGATAGGCGTAATATGCTGAATACGGATTGCGGAAAACTGACGGATAAACTGTGGGTAACTCTTCGCGATACAGGCTTGCTCTGCGATCGACACCGGGTAGTCGGCGCACATCAGACTCATGGCCATTCGGTGATCATTCCGCACCTCGTGCAACCGCACCGCCTCGAGACGATCGGACTCTTTGTACTTCAGCCGCTCCGTACCCGTTGCTTTGAGTTCGACACCTAACCGTTCGCACGTTAATGCGACCGAGGGATAGAGGTCGGGGGTCCGAGTAAAGTCTAGGATTACCTCGATGTTGGACCGTAATTGCCCCCTAGTTACCCTGACGCCCTCCGGTAGGAAAGTGGTGTCCACGCCAAAGTACTGCGCATAGATATCCGCTACGACACGGTCGCCCTGGATGCTATCAGCGGTAAGGCCTTCCAGCAACAACTCACCGCCATGAATCGCTACGTACTCATACCAGAAAGCCGCAGCCGACCAATCATACTCATTTACGATTTGACGATTTACGATGTACGATTTAGTCATGCGGCGGGACATGGTGATGTAGGGTGACTCGTTCGGATCGACAGGGATCTCTTCGCCGTGAAGGATGCGTGCAGATGTCGTTTGCGAAGTGGGTTTGCCTTTTCGCTCCATGAGTCGCGGATCGCCTGTAAGGGAGATCGGTTCACCAGGATAGCATTTCTCCAAATGGACCTCTAAGAACCGAAGTGCTGTGCCGCAGTTCTTGAGGTTGAGCGTGAGGGCTTCTCCTTTTTTATATTCGCGCAAGCGCGCGAGCGCGTCATGAAGCACGATCACATCGTCGGGCATATCCGAAGAGACCCGCATAAGCGGATCTCCATGGATAGCTTGCAAAAGCAAAATGCGATTTGCGATACTTTTAGATATGGGCAGTTTAATTGACATCAGGCAGCGGACTGTAGTCGCGGCTGTAGCGCAGATGTTGCTCGATATAACCTTCCGTGAAGTCGAGGGTCACATTCGTGATCTCACCTTCGCCATTACGCTCTACGTGATAAACCGGGTTGACGAATCCTTTGTAGGGCGCGAGGTTGAGTTTCTCATAGCGCGCCAGGATCTCTGCGTGCAGTTCGGGGTTCACCTTGACCGCATAGGTCTCGACCATCTCTTTGGCCGCCGCATAATCGCCTTCCGACGTGATACGCTGGATTTCCGCCAGCAGTTCACCGTACAGACGACGTACCCCTTCGTAGTCGTTGATGCGCAGGTAGTGCTTGCCGTCGCGCTCGATGATCTCCACCTCTCCGTTCGCGTGCTCCAGCACCCAATTGGCAATGAGCTGACGGTTACGCATATGCGCTTCCTCGATGTCCTTGCCCGGCTCAATACGCACGAGTTGGGTCATCGCGCCGTTCATCATCTGCTGGTAGTAGCCGGCTTTGTACGCTTCCATATTCGGCAGCAGGCCTAACTCTACGAGTTTGGGATCAGCCAAATAATAGAGGCCGAACAGGTCAGCACGTGCTTCTTCGATGGTCGAAGCGTGCTCTTTGAGCGCATCCTTGCTCACGCCCGGCATCAGTTTGCCCGAACCATGTCCGACGCACTCATGCAGATCGGTATGCAGGTCGCCGCACAGCGCCCCGTATTGTTCGTAGATGGCACGAATCTCGTCGTCGATCATGAACTCTTCGTTGAATCCGTTGCCCTTGGCTGCCTCGTTGTAGGCGTGCATCAGGTTATCGATCGTCACGGACTTGGAACCGTACTCCTTACGGATCCAGTTGGCATTCGGCAGGTTGATACCGATTGGCGTAGCGGGATAGCAGTCACCGGCGAGGATTGCGGCGGTGATGACCTTGGCCGTCACACCCTTTACCTCCTCTTTCTTGTATTTGGGATCGGTCGTCGAGTGGTCCTCAAACCACTGTGCGTTGTCGGAGATCGCCTGCGTACGCTTCGTAGCGGCCAGGTCCTTGAAGTTAACCATTGACTCCCATGTACCGGTGATACCCAGCGGGTCCGAGTAGGTCTCCGTGAAACCGTTCACGTAGTCCACACGGCTGTCCAGATCTTTGACCCAAGCGATACAGTACTCGTTGAACAGACGCAGGTCGCCTGTCTCGTTGAACGCAATCATCTTCTCAATGACTTCGCGTTGCTGATCATTCTCTGCGTACTGCAGTGCCTCTTTGAGCCAATAAACGACCTGCTCGAGTGCCTCGCCGTACAGACCGCCTACTTTATAGACGCGCTCCACGATCTCGCCGTTCTCGTTCTTGACGAGTTGCGAATTGAGACCAATCCACAGCGGCTCGTCCGAGTTATCCTTGTGCGCAGCGTACCAAGCTTCCGCTTCCGCCTGCGTCACTCCTTCGCCGTAGTAGTTGCCGGCAGAATTAGCCACCAGGTCCAGACCGTCCTGAGCCGTCATACGTTTGGGCATCACAGCAGGGTCGAACATAACCGGCAGAATAGCGGCGTCGTACTCCACTCCCGCCTGCTCACACGCAGCCACAAACCACTTTTGCGAGAATTCCGGCAGGAATTTGTCTTCCGAATAGTGATGATGGATACCGTTGGAGAACCAGACACGCTTGAGGTAACGCTCGAAAGCTGCGAACTCTTCCGTATCTTTGGAATACGGATAGTTGAGGTACAGTGCCTCGCACGCACGGCGAATACGCAGGTTATAACGGCCGTTCTGGTCGAACAGGATATCGCGTCCCCACAGAGCCGCTTCGCTCAAACAGTACAGCAGCGATTTCTGCTGCAACGTCAGGCTCTCAAACTCCGGTACGTTGTAGCGGAGAATCTCCAGATCATAGAACTTATCCACGTTGTATTGGAATGCTTGTTCTTTTTGTTGACAGCCGCAGAGTATTCCCGCGGCTGCCAAGATGATTGCTAATTGTTTTTTCATTAGATACGCTCGAGTACTGTGCGTACCAGTTCTTTGATACGCGGTTTATAATCGGTGTTGGCCGCTTCGATCTTACGCTGTGCGATCACGCAGCAAACGGTCATGGCGTGGTGACCCATATGGAGTGCGAGACCTGCGATACAGGATCCTTCCATCTCGTAGTTGGTGATACGCTGTCCTTCGTAGCGGAATGCCGTGATCTTCTCGTTGATATCCGGCACAGCCAGCGGCACACGCAGCACACGTCCTTGCGGGCCGTAGAATCCGTTGGCAGCAATCGTACAGCCGCGCATCATGTCGTCCTTGGCGATACGGTCAACGAGTTCGGGATTAGCTGCTACGACGTACGGCACAGCCGCTTTCTTCGGATAACCGACAAAGTCCACGAACGCTTTCTCGAAACCGAGATCAGCAATCTTATCGCGGTCCTCGTAGAACGCCAGCACACCGTCGAAACCGATCGACTTCTGGCTAACGAGGAACGTACCCAGAGGGATGTCCTCTTGCATGCCGCCGCATGTGCCGATTCGTACGATGTCGAGGCAGCGCTTGGTCTCCTTCTCGGTGCGGGTCGCAAAATCGATGTTCGCGAGCGCGTCGATCTCGTTCATGACGATGTCGCAGTTATCGGTTCCGATACCGGTCGAGATACAGGAGATACGTTTGCCGTGGAACTTACCGGTGATGGTATGGAACTCACGGGACTGAACGTCACACTCGATGGACCCTTCGTCGAAGAAGGATGCCACCATATTCACACGGTCCTGGTCACCTACAAGAATGATCTTGTCTGCCAGGAACTCCGGTTTGAGGTGCAAATGAAACGCAGAACCATCTGCATTGATGATCAACTGCGAAGCTGGGAATGTTTTCATAGTAATATATATTTTAAATCTTCAATTTCCAATCTCCAATTTCCAATATGCGCAGCATTACGCTTCGCCACCTGCGAAGGTCAGCGGCAGCGTGCTACCATGTGCGGGACCGATGGGTTGGATGGTGCCGAACTTCTGCTCGTACTGACCGATGTTATTCTGCAGCGCGGCCAGGATCTTCTTTGCCTGATCCGGGGTTACGACTACACGCGAAACCACATTCGCCTGCGGCATGCCGGGCATTATTTGTGCAAAATCCAATACGAACTCCGTCGGAGTATGTGCTATCAATGCCAAGTTAGCGAACACGCCCTGCGCTTTGTCAGGAGCGATGTTGATTTTCAATTCTTTCTGTTCTGCCATATTCTCTAAACTTTAATCGTTAAACTTTCAACTTAAAACTTTTACTTCCAATTGTATTTCTTCGGGACGAGCAGCATATAGAGGTTGACCAGCGGAAGCGCAATGTCGAACCACAGAATGCTGAACATATTAAACCGCAGCAGCCCCATACGTCGAGCGGAGACGTTGATGATCGCTGTTTGGGTGATCCAACGCACGAGGAACAGCCCTACCGCACAACAGAGCAGCAACTCCCACATGCCGAAGTTCAGCTGCAGGAACTGAATCGGATAACGCAGGCACGCATAGACGATCGTTCCGATTACCGCGGCGTAGAACAACCCGCGCGTCAGCGGCTCGAGCGTCAAGCGGAACTGGGTCACACCTTTGTACGACGGCGAGACGGACAGATGACGCCGTTTCTGCTGCCACCAATCTTTCATCGTCGTCTTGGACAGCGACCAGGTGTAACTGTCGCGGCTCAGCACCACGGCTGTATTGGCTTTGGTGGCCACATGGTTGACGAACAGGTCATCGTCCCCTGCCCGGTTGTCCATCATATGCGTGAAACCGCCCGACTCGAAGAAGAGCGATTTGCGGTACGCCAGGTTTCGTCCGACACCCATGTACGGATGACCGCACAGCGCAGCGCCGAGGTAATGCAGGCCGTTGAACAGCGTATCAAAACGCACCAGACGGTTGATATGTCCCTTCGTCTCAAAGTACGGGCTAAAGCCAAGGACCACTTCCTTTGTACATTGTCCATTGTCCATTGTCCATTGTCCGAATCCCTTCATCATCTCGCTGATCCAATGCTTGGACTCGGGAACGCAATCGGCGTCCGTCAGCAGCAGGTAGTCGTATTGAGCCGCTTTGGCAGCGAGCGTCAGCGCTAACTTCTTGGTTGACCGAACACGTGCGCCGTAGGGAACAAAAGTCATCCGCAGACGCGAGTCGCGCACCATGTATCGCTCGATCACATCCCGCGTGCTGTCTTCCGAACCATCGTCCACCACAATCACCTCGTACGTCGGATAATCCTGCGTGAGCAAGGCCTGCAGATAGTATGACAGGTTCTCGCTCTCGTTATGCGCACAGAGGATGACGGAGACGCCGTCGGTTACAGGGGACGGGTTATCGGTTACGGGGGATTTCTTATCTCTCCGCAGTTTCCGTGCCGGCGCACACAGGTAGCGCGCGTACCAATAAATTTGCGCAATGAACAGCAGCAACAGCACGCCGATCATCGTCCACTCATACCATGCTATGTTTTCAAAAAATTCCAATCTTCAATCTCCAATCTTCATTTTACAATCTTCAATCTGTACGTATGTACAGAGCTCCCATCTTCCGCCTTGACGGTAATAGTCCACGGCTTGCCGTTGATCTCTCCCGGCTCGACGGTCATCTCGTTCGCGCCCAACTTACGTCCGTTGAAGCGTGCTTTCTCCCCTTTGATGTTCGTCAGCGTGCCTATTCCACGGTATCCCGCAACCCGTAACCCGTCACCGGTAACCCCTAACGCTGTCAAGGACACCGTTTGCACCGCTTCGCTGTTGGGGTTGAACTCTTTCCACACCGTACCGTTGATGGTCAACCGGTCGATGCGGGAGGAGTAGATGAGTTCCACATCATCCACATACAGTCCGTTTCCGTCGTACAGGCCGTCGTTGGCGCGGAAGGCGGGATAGTTACCGGCAGAGAAGATGACGTTGCACATCGTCGGACGACCGTCGTTCTTGTAGAGGATCGGCACCTTGATGAGTGTCCAATCGTTGTACTTGGCACGCGCGCGATACCAACCCTCCGCCACTTGTTTGACAGGCTGGTCAATGCCGCACTCGTTCCCGTTGGTCGCCGAACGGATATCCGACTCCTCGTTGATACGCTCGGTCGAGGTGCAACCGCCCACTTTGTTCTTGTACTGATGACTCTTGGCGGTGCCTATCCACGAGTAGTAGAGGATATGAAAATCCTCTTTGTCCGTATTGGCGCCGGTACGCTTCACCCAAACGGCGATCGTATCGGGACGATGGGTCCAAGCGATTCCGCCTTCCGTTCCGGCGGTAGCACTCTTAATGGTCAACCCTTTCATGTACTGCCAAGGCTGACCGAGGCTCATGTATCCCGGGCCGGTAGCGGTGATACCGATGGCACCGATCTCACGGTCGGTCACATACGCGCACGAACCCGTACGACCGGGTTTCTGAAACATGAACGTAAATTTCATTCCCACCTGGGACACGTTCGACCCGTTCCAGTTCGCCAGCTGCGCGTCGCCGTTATAGGTGCGCGACCAATCCTCAAAATGACTATCCGGCAGTTGCTGCGCATAACTCACCACAGCCACCATCCATGCAATTACTAATATCGTTTTTCTCATATTCACACTAATCTTCAGCATATTCACTTCCGTGTTTTGCGATTTTGCTCGCAAAATTACAAAAAAAAAATGACATACGCAAGTTTGTATGCCATTTTTGTAAAAAACGTATATAAAAGTTACGATTTCTGGAAAAATATTTGGATATATGGAATTTTTTATGTACCTTTGCAGCGAAAATCAAAACTAAGACACAAAATGCGCATTATAGCAAGAAAGAAACTCGTCGATTACTATACCTTTCATCCACAAGCCAAAGCGGCGCTTGATGAGTGGTATACCAAGACAGAAGAAGCAGAATGGAAGAGCCTGCAAGATATCAAGCAAACGTTCAACTCTGTGGATTATGTGGGCAACCAGCACTACGTGTTTAACATCAAAGGAAACGACTTCCGCTTGATTGTTGTGATCAAGTTTACTCCGCAACATGTGTTTATCCGTTTTATCGGAACCCATGCTGAATATGATAAAATAACTGACATTCAAAATTTGTAAGACTATGGCACAGATTAAGACCGAAAAAGAGTATGAGGCAGCAATGAAACGCATAGAAGAGTTGTTGCCGTTGACATGGGGCGATAATGTGCCGGAAGATTCTCCGGAGAATATTGAGTTGTCGCTTCTCTCCGACCTCGTAGCCGAGTACGAGGACGTACATTATCCGATTGCTGCACCTTCGTTGGTGGAAGTGCTTAAACTTCGTTTATATGAGATGGGGTTGACGCAAAAAAGTGCCGCAGAACTACTGGGCATCAGTTCTCCACGAATGAGTGAGATCATGCATGGCAAGACCGAGCCATCCCTTTCCCTCGCTCGCACGATGTGTCTCAAATTGAATATCTCCCCGGAAATGGTGTTGGGATTGTAACTCCCCCTTTTTACAAAACACAACAATAGCCTGCAAGTCGCTAAACCTGCAGGCTATTTACGATAAACGTTTAACCCTTATTGGATACGATTTCCTCTTGCGTCAAATACCTGTCCGTCTTTAACGATATACAAGATTCCATCTACCATCACTTTGCGAACGCCGTTCATGCCATCAGCACTTGTGTGCTCAACATCCGTCGGAGTCTGAGCAATCGGCGACAACTCAAGCATGAAGCGTCCATCATACGTACCAGCGGCCAAGTTAACGGTATAATCGGTCAGCGCAAGGTTAGTTCGCGTATTCGCAACCTCATCTACCAGCACAACACCTACTCCGTTCGTGCCTTCCGGCATTGCAAACGTATATTCTCCATCTTGAGCAATCATCACACCTACCGGCACAATGCTCGTCGTATCCGGCAGACAGTTACCTGCCATCTTATAGTAGCCGGCAATCGTGTAGAGGTTGTTTCCTGTAGAACTGGTCAACTTACTCAAGTCCATATTGAGGTCATACCCCTCCGTTGCACCTTCTGCCATGCGGCTGATATAGGTCACATCGGCTTGTACGGTATCTTGCATCAGTACCAATTGCAGCGTCTGGTCGCCGTTCTCATCATTAGTCCGTTTCGGGGCTTTGAGTTCTACAAGCGGATTAGAAGCGTCATACGGCTCCCATGTAATATCTCCTGCATATTGTACCAAATAAGCGTGCGTAGCTTTGAACTCGAAAGAACTAAACGAACTACTCGTCTTCACCGTGTATTTAGGATCGGTATTTGCCGCCCAAGTATAGAAGAACTTCAATTCTCCTTTCACATCTGGCGATGTCGGATACGTATTACCCCATGTCGGACTTGTGATCTTTGTGCTATTGAAACTTGGCGAACCGATAATATTCCAGTTAGAGTCAATTGCACGACGATCATAACGCGGATTGCCTTCATTAGTGCCAGCTTCTTTACCTCTCCATTTTTCACATGTATGCGCCGGCACGGTAGATGTCATGCTTGTAGCCAAGTTATCTCCATCCAATACAAGACCTAAACTCAGACCACTTTTCATGGATGGGAAATAGAGATAAAGTTTACCGCCACTCTCTCCTGCGAAACGTTTTGTTTTGCCATGATCGCCATTCAGGTTTGTTACACGCAATACATAGCCTTGTCCGGCTTTCAGTGTGTCGGTGCGGGTCATATCTTCCCACCATGTATCGGTCTCAGCCCACCAACCTTCTTTGGCACGTTTGTCACCGCGATAACGTTGCAGAACCCATGAATCATTATCTCCGCTACCAAATCCCTCGATTCCAAAGATATCGCCTACATAGCAATCATACGGCAGCGCTATCCAATAGTACTCGTCGCACCACAAATCAGCATCGATACGACAATTGGCATTGGCTTTACTGCTCCAGTTATCCTGCAAGAACTCCATTACCGTGTAAATCTTAGTAATCTCCTTCAAAGTCTTTTTGCGTTTATCCACCGTTTCGCGGTGCATATTAAGCACAGTAGGTGCTCCATTCTCCGTACGTATAGCCATCAAGTTGGAATACAGATCAAAGCCCTCAAAACCTGTTTCCGGGTCTGGATTCCATGCTGCAATCAAACGGTTAGTTTTGAAGTCGTACGTAATGATTACGTTATATCGAGTAGCTCCTGCTCCACCTATCAATTTCTTTTGGTTTGCCAAAGTTTGTGTACCTGCAACATAAGAGGTAGTTACAGTTGCATGCGAACCTCCACGCACTTGCGCATATACTTGGTAATTCCAGTTAGTGGCATCTTTAAAGAACCTTGCCGTTGTTGCATTGTCGGTATAAGTACTGCCGTTATTTGTCGAAATCATAACTGAGTCATTGACCGAAGCATGCGCATTACTTTTAATCTTTATAGCCGCATCTCCTGATGCTACGATTGCACGTTCAAAATGGTTCGTCTCCGGATCATAGCCATAACGTACGTTACCACCGGAAGCTTGTGTCTTACCTTTAGGAGCAAAGGCATCTGCCCCTAAGACCCCAGCAAGGTTAACATTGTACTTGTTCCCCACAGTAGCCACAACACTCTGCTCGCCCATAGCATCACCGGAACCTAAGAACCAATCTACCCAATAGTGATCATACGTATCGTTAAACAACGAACTCTTTTCAAATTTGATAAATCTGGTACCTGTTGTTCCATCTTTACTTACACCACCTGCATTTAGATAGTTACGAGTTTTAGCATTTACATGGATATGATAATCGCCATCAAAGATGGTATCATGTGCCAGCCCTGTACCTCCGGCATTCGATGTGGCAGTAAAGACTCCTCCGGCTTTACCATCCAGTTGAGCTTCCGATGCGAAGTACTTTGCAAAGACGGTAGAATATTGATTAACCGGAGAAGAAGCACCTGCATGGAATTCAACCGTTGCACCAGACTCTACATAGAAGGACATGGTGTCCGTTGTGTTAGACACAATATTGGATATATATTTCGGTCCTGAGCCTTTATAGGTCTCTACCCAATAGATAGCATCACCACAAGCCGCGGTACGAAGTCCCCAGTTACCATCTCCGGAAGTATAATCATCATACTTCGCCATGTGAGTTAAACGGTTCGTAGCAAAAAATGCTGTTCTACTAGCGTCATTTTCATTGTGGATGTAGTAGAACGGGAACTCATTGGAGATAGTAATTACATAATAATCGCCACAACTCAACGTAATTTTGTTCATTACTTTTTGTGTCGTATAGTGGTATTGCTTATTGTCATATTCCTCATACAAGAACGGATTCCATCCTTTGATGTACATATTATTCGGTGCCCAATTATTAACATCTTTTACAAGAATGGTCATTGTTGCATAAGGCTCAATAACAGCAGTGAAGGTTACATTTGTACGCACTACATAGCAGTTCTTCTCAAAACCACCATCTTCACGCGAAGCATCTGTCCATTCACGTTCTGTCGGGTCATAAAGATTCACCTTCTTTAACGAGTATCCTGCATCAGGTCTTACTCGACACCACACTTTGGTAGTAGGTAGTACCTGAGCTGAATTGCCCTCTGTTACCGTCCGCATGACATTACTTTCATCCCAATAATACAATACAACCTCAGCGTGATCAACAGAACTACAAGTAATAGTCCAAGTCTTCTTTTCTCCGTATTTATCAATATTATAGTATTGTCCATATGTTCCCGTACCACCTTTCGATGTCGCAATGATAGTAAAGAAAGGTGATAAGACATTTTCTGTTAAATTGGTTGTTGAGTTCTTGATTTCGTATTGACCACTTCCTTTGCTATTATAAAAATCGTATTTAGGATCTCCCGAGTCATTATTCGTTGCACCACAGTTATCCGTTACTGCAAATCCTGTATAACCATCCCATTTGCTGGTAATAGTGTATTTATACAAATTCTTAGTACCTGTTACTAAAGTCATTGTATAAGCATTAGTCCAAGATCCGTGACCAATACGAAGATTAGGAGTCGTCCATCCAGTATTCGTATTGTCATAATATACAGTAGTACCCGGGGCAAAAACTTTAGAACTAGCTGTCCAATAACCCGTAGCTTTGGACGGGGATCCCGACCATCCTGTAGTAACAAAGAATACGTGGTTACTTCCTAAACTTGTTTGATCATGTGTTTGATTCCACAAACCGTTTCCTGACCATGTATGAGGAACTTCTTCTGGTGCTGCACTAGGGTCGTATCTAAGAAAAACTACCTTATTTGTATTATCCGGAACCATGGTTTCGTAAATAGCATCTCCTGTACCAGGAACCGAAGTCATCCAATCAGACCAACCACTAGTACTACTGGTTTCGTAGTACACTGCATACTGGGCGCTACCGAATCCACCATCTGGTCTTAAATAGAGTTTCCGATCTGCCCACGCATTACCAACTCCAAGTGTTAGAAATAACGCCAATATAGCAATATGTTTCGTGGAATTTTTCATATCTGTTGTTTGATTTATGTTGCGTTTTCGAATAAAAATGATTCCTATAAATCCCAAAGCGAATAACATCATCACCCATGGTTCACCAATCGGGGACAAGTCTGTACCATTCGTTGCCTCACCGGGATTACGTCCCTTTCTCGGACCAGATGGTGCCTTAACTGGAGCTTGGGAAGCGCCAACCGCACTCTGCTCCGAAGGAGTGGATTCGCTAAACGGCTCATAGACCGTTCCAGTGTAGGCCCCACCGGTCGTCACGATCTGCTGGCTCTGCATCGTCTGCTGCTCCACCCCAGACGGGGTATACGTGTACGCCCCCGCAGTAGCAATACTTGTTATTAGTACGATTAGTACCGCTAACATTTTAAATAGATTAAAATTTTTCATGATGTTTTATATTTAGTTTGTTAATTATTTTCGATTTTAAGTATTCATTACACTTGCAACCACACTCTCTCCCTCTTCTTCACTATAATCTTCATCCTCTATAAAATGTTCTTCTATTTGGATAGGCGAGATTTCTTTATATTGTTCAGCGTCAGATATCACAAGATTTCCTTCGTACATATTTACGAATATATCTGCGTTATAAGGATGTCCGCAATGCTCGCAGAAGAAATCTTCATCATCATAGTTCTCGCTGCTGGCAGCTGTATCGCCTGACCAATCCGGAGATGGTAAATTCTCCAAACAATACGAAGTCTCTTGATGGCAATGCGGACACGTAAAGCGAATGTTCAAACTATCTGCAAACGAGCTAAAACTAGTCATTGTTTTCTTCCTCTTCTTTATTCTTTCTTTCTTTCCTCTGTTCTTTCATTACTTTTCTAATCAATGATTGTTGCGCATTTTCAAGTCGTGATATTCTATCTTCCATTTCCTTTTTTATGTCAGAAACTTGCGCGTAGTTCGTTACAACCAAGAATGTTGCTATGATTCCTACAAATGTCAACACCACATGATCCGGTTGAAGACTTAACCCCCACTCTTTATTAGCAACGATCACTAATATCACGAAAAAGAACGCTATGCCTGCTGCAACCAATATAGATGTCAGCACATAATTAGATTTCTTTTTTTCTTCTTTCTTAGATGATTCATCTTCAACATACATCGAGCGAACCTTCAGCAACGCTTTTCTTATAATAAAAATCGTCAATGTTGCCATAAGCAAGATAGCACACACAAGTCCTACTAATATTGCTATTTGCAGTAAAATTACCATATATGTCATGAAACACTCACTCATCTATCTTTGTGTTTTTATCTTGGTACTATTGTCATTTACCTTTCATTCCCGTGACCATCTCGCGATCATTACGTACGTCACCGTTGGGTGCTTTTATTGTTTTTTTACTCTGTCCTTTATGTCTTTTTAATTTTTTGCTTTGTCGCTTTGTCGCTTTTTGTCGTGAGACTTTTGAGACTTTGAAACTTTCGCACCTAATCTGCTAATCTACAGCCTCTTACAAAGTCTCATCAAAGTATCAAAGTCTCAAAGTATCATCTGTTTTTCCCATTTTTAATAGCGACATAGCGTCATTTCAGTTTTTTGGGATCATTTGTCCATTTTGGACTAATCCTATCTATTTATCTTCTCTTTCCCTTTCATTCTCGTTCGCATCTCATTCGCATTACGGACGTCGCCGTTGGGTGCTTTTCTCTTATTTTTGCTTTGCACTTTCTGCACTTTTCTGCCACTAAAACGAGGTGTGAACCCGTCGTTTACCCATCATTTACCCGCCAATCCTAGACTTTAGTCCTGACATCTACCTAACATCATTCACTCATTCAGCGTAGCGGCTCTTCCCATCATTAAAAATCTCCCTGTCCATATTGTCCATTTTGTCCTTTTTGTCCTTTTGCATTTTTTTCGTGTCGCTTTGTCACTTTTTAATCATGGCAAAGTGGCAAACTTCCACATATTGATCTCATTTTCACCCATTTACACTTTGTCACAACTTTGTCACTTTGTCAACTTTGCCATTTTCTATCTTTGTGTTTTTATGTTCTTGTTTTTACCGGCCCATCATATGGTGTCATTCGGGCACTCAAGACTTGGCTCGTTTACTTTTTTCTGGGTAGTTTTTGTGATTCACCTAAAGCCTTTTCTTCTTTTGCAACTCGCCGCTCTACTTTCTTAATATCCTCTGCAGGCGGCAATTCCTCCGGCTTAATCCCTCGCTGCCCCATCATGTCTCTCACGGTGCGATTGTTCTGGACGTGTTCTGTAGTAATAGAGGGTTCACCATACAGATTCTTTGCTTCTACATTATAGTTGGTCATCTCGGTCGCTAAGTTCTTTGCCGCAATCGTCACCTGCGGCAGGTAATCAGCCAACGCTCCGCTTTTCACCCCTAAACGCTTTTTCATTTGCTCGGTAGTAACTCCGCCAAACAAAGCTGCATCGCCTTTGGAACGAATTCTTCCAAACCCTTTGTCATCTATCCCTCGTTCATAAATATTTTGAGATAAACGCTTCTCCGAAGCTCTCAACTCCTCACGTTTCTCTAATCGTTGTTGTAGTTGTAACCGCTCTGCAATCAGTTCCGCACGGCGTGTCTGTACCGCAAAATAACTCTGCGCAAAAGCGATCTCTTCTTTCTTTGGATCGCCATTCTGCGCGATTAGATAACAAGCATAGCGGGTGAGTAGAGTGTCATTAATTTCGCGCTGTGAACCGCTTCCAAGAGATACCATTTTCGTGACGTCACGAAAATGGTCATCAACGTTGATTTTCTGTGACATACATGCATCTTTGGCGCGATTGATGGCAACGGAGAAATTCTCCCAGCGAGCATAGCCGCAAACTGTTTGTAACTCTCGTGCATACCAAACCTCCAGTTTCGACCCATCGTCAGCAATAATCTCATGCATAATGCTATCGAAGGTTGATTTATATGTCAATATGCTTTGTGTATCCATGTTGCCATTCTGTTTTGTTTTTCTTGGTCTGTTGTTCTTCATGTACGCATGTCTTGTGTGCGTTTATTGTACGCTCCATATATGCGTAACGCGCTTGTCTCACGTGCGTTGCGCGGTCGCGCCCGAATTAAACGGGCGCAAAGGTACAAAAAAAATTCGACATCCGCAAGGGAAATGTCGAAAAACATAAAAATATTTTCAATTTTTCACGAAAAGAGGGGTTTGGCAGGGGAATACGACGTCTATAGCGGAGTATTTGAGGTTTGCTATCCCCCACATCTATCCGACAGCGAGGGTGAGGATCATGATGAGCATTGCCGCATAGCGGGCGAAGCGCTGCGGTGATTGTTTTTCATGATGATTTATATTTTTTAGTTAGTTTATATTAGTTTATTCTTTTTATTTTTATCTTCAAAGATAGATAGGTATATTATAATTGTGATATAATACGAAATTATACCATACTATATTTTATATGCGGACGTAACTCTTTCATTAAGGCTTTTAAAATTTCCAATTGGCTTAACACTCGTTGTTCTTGTAATTCAAATTTTAAAGACTCTGCATCGTTTGTGGTAGGCAACTCATATGAGATCTGTTCTTTTATAGAATTCATATAAGACACCAAGTCACTCAAACTATGTTCTAAATAGTCTAACCTTATATTCCTTTTAATATTCTCGTGCGCGGCGGTATTCGGGATAAGTATATTCTCAATGATACCAGTTATCAGTTGGATACGGTTGACACGAATCTTCTCCCATGTAACTAATTCTGGATTCCAATATACTCTATAGAAATGCATCGTATATTGGCTTTCATACTTGTTTAATTCAGTCCGTGCGTATGAGTTCCAACTACTGCGGCAGCAACCAATGAAGGCGTGAGCGTTAATTCCAGCAACCCATTTGAATGCCGCTTGTATGGCATCTATATTATCACCAGCACTAAAGATGGCGATGCGGACATCAGCGACAACGATTATTGCACAGAAATCAAGTGCGCGCATTATTCCATAATCATCTGTGTAGGATTTTATCTCCTCTTCCGGAGTCTCCGATTCTGGAAGAATGTTATACTCTCCATCATGGAACACACGGAAATATTCTACAATCCCGTATTCTTTGAGGAATAGATACAACAACCACGCGGTAGTCGTTTTTCCTGTATCCGCATTACCTGTAATTATGTGTACTTTAGTGTTGTTCATCTGAATTAAGGTATTAGAGATATACAATAATCAACAATTAACGTTGTCGCTTTGTTGTCCTGCACAATTACAATCGGACAATTTTTATTTGCTACGTCTCTAAGTGTTTGTACATCAGGATGTCCGTTTTTATCGTTTAAAGCTACAGAAACATATGTTAATTTTGGAAAATCATACAATTCTTGATTATAATTTTTATACGAACCATGATGGGGTATTTGTAGCATTCGTGTCCGTCCCCATGCATTTTGGTTTTGCGTGTAGAATTGCTTTAATAATAGAGCATATTTCTTTGCCTCAAAATCTCCCGTGTATAAACAACCTAAATCTTCATGGATGAGTCCATTGTAAGGATATACTCCATATGGATTACTGCTTGGATATGCGCATAAATAGAGGTTGCTTCTTATTCCCTTATGAACCACATTTTGACTAAAACCGGAATAGACTGTCATAGAGTATTCGTTATGGTCCGCTCGGAAAACCGCACCATAAATATCCTGCAACTGCTTCCAATTACCGGCTTGCAAATCAGCAAATACGTGATTCATGTCAAGAGTTCCATTATTGCTATAACCCTTTTGAATTAACTCTTGCTTCAATTGAGGGCAAGGAGCAAAAATGTTACACGGCATATACATCCAAAATGGATATGGCTGAATAGCAAGAGGTGCTATTTGATGGTTGCGTCTATTTATATCCTCTTGAGGCTGATATTGACCTTCAGGTATATTTCCTTCTGTAATTTGGGGTACTTCATATATATTTTCTACATTTTCTATCTTTAAGCCGTTGTATAAATTCTGAAGTAGAGTTACAATTGAGTTGGGTGCATTTCGTCCGTAAGTATCAGTACACAACAAACTCAGTACGTAATCATCTGATAATTGCGGAATATATAAATTCTTAACATAAGCTTTTTGAAATAAATAGTCTAATTGGTTTACATGATCAAAATGGAAATGAGAGATAAAAAGCGCATCAATTACGAGAGTTCCTTTTCTAGGTTGAAACTCATCTATACAACGTTTCAACATAGTTTGCTGATAACTTCCACAGTCATACACAGCAGTAAAGAGAACTTTACCATTCTCATCTTTGAATTGCTCCGTATAGAAGGCTCCATGCCCTACCGGCCAAATCGTTCTCTCTAATCTAATATGCGCCATCTTCTATCTTTGTGTTTTTTATGTTCCTGTTTTTTCCGGCCCATCTTATGGTGTCATTCGGGCACTTAAGACTTGTTTCGTTTACTTTTTTCTGGGTAGTTTTTGTGATTCGCCTAAAGCCTTTTCTTCTTTTGCAACTCGCCGCTCTACTTTCTTAATATCCTCTGCAGGCGGCAATTCCTCCGGCTTAATCCCTCGTTGACCCATCATGTCTCTCACGGTGCGATTGTTCTGGACGTGTTCTGTAGTAATAGAGGGTTCGCCATACAGGTTCTTTGCTTCTACATTATAGTTGGTCATCTCGGTCGCTAAGTTCTTTGCCGCGATCGTCACCTGCGGCAGGTAATCAGCCAACGCTCCGCTTTTCACCCCTAAACGCTTTTTCATTTGCTCGGTGGTAACTCCGCCAAACAAGGCCGCGTCGCCTTTGGAACGAATTCTTCCAAACCCTTTGTCATCTACCCCTCGTTCATAAATATTTTGAGATAAACGCTTCTCCGAAGCTCTCAACTCCTCGCGTTTCTCTAATCGTTGTTGGAGCTGTAGCCGCTCTGCAATCAGTTCCGCACGGCGTGTCTGTACCGCAAAATAACTCTGCGCAAAAGCGATCTCTTCTTTCTTTGGATCGCCATTCTGCGCGATTAGATAACAAGCATAGCGGGTGAGTAGAACATCATTGATTTCGCGCTGTGAACCGCTTCCAAGAGATACCATTTTCGTGACGTCACGAAAATGGTCATCAACGTTGATTTTCTGTGACATACATGCATCTTTGGCGCGATTGATGGCAACGGAGAAATTCTCCCAGCGAGCATAGCCGCAAACTGTTTGTAACTCTCGTGCATACCAAACCTCCAGTTTCGACCCATCGTCAGCAATAATCTCATGCATAATGCTATCGAAGGTTGATTTATATGTCAATATGCTTTGTGTATCCATGTTACTAATCTGTTTCAGTTCATTGTCGTTGTATACGTACGTCTCGCGAGCGTTTCATTCACGCGTCCGAATAAAACGGGCGCAAAGTTACAAAAAAAATTCGACATCCGCAAAGGAAATGTCGAAAAACATAAAAATATTTTCAATTTTTCACGAAAAGAGGGGTTTATAGGAGTTGATCGGCAGCAATACACCGTGCTTTGGGTTCTCGCAGCGAGAAGGATGCAAAAGGGGTTTTTATATTGTCGGATGGCATCCGACCTAATGGACAAAGTAGTTTTATTTCCTTTTTTCTTTCTCTTTCATTACACTCATATTAGCCGTCATTGTCGGCTCACCGTCGGGTGACTGTCGGGATTGGAGGCTAATTGACTGTTTCCAGACTGCCTTTTGAGATTAAGTTTAAAGTTTTTTCATAATGTTTTATATTTTAGTTAGTTATTTTTCTTATCTAATCCGAGTTGTTTCACGGCTTCGTATTCTTCGCATACAAGTGCAACTTGTTTTTGTGTTCTAAAGATGGTTGTTATGAAAAGTATCAACAATATACTTACTATTGCAGCTATTTTGCAACAACATTCCATAGAGGACGCACACGCCATCCAAACCATTGGTATGGCTAAATTGCGTAAAAGTACCAATTGCTTTTCTAACGTGAGGACTGCCGTTTGCGGATGGTAGATAATAGCAGTATTGTATGCCTCATAATACTTATCCATCATATCGTTATCATCCATCTTTTTCGCATCAAGCAGTTTCTTGGTTAGTTCGCACAGAAAATGTTTGTGTTGATGCCCACGAATATATTTCTCGACAAAAAAGGTATTTAATGCCCAGCGTAGCTTACCCGTCAGGAGATCTGTTAACTGGTGATTAATAATACCTAACCCATATGCGATCGCGAGAAGTACAAATCCTGTCAAAAGAGACGTTTGGCCAGTTAACGAGCTTACTTGAGCGCATCCACTCAAGTTCATGTCGTATAGCAGTACGCATCCTATTGCTATCATAGCAAGGATGTCATACAAATTAAATTTCGACACTAATCTTTCCATATATTAGTCAACTTTAAAGCGTTGTATTAGATTATTTTGTCTAATATGATCTATGTACTCGCATATTGCTTCATCATTATACAACCTATTACCCTCTTTGTCGCGTTGTTTAGTTAACGCCAATGCTATTAAAGAGAATTCGTTGTATAATGAGGTAGCAAATACTCCTCTATCATCTGTATTGATGGAGACATTCAATAGCGGTGTATGAATGTTCTTATCAATTGGTCTGAATCTAAAGATAGGATGCTCGTCGTATCTATCAAAGTGCCCTATCTTCAAGTTGGACGAAGGGTTACACTCAATTGCGATTTGTTTCTCCGCTATCTCCGCTATCATCTTGTCTTGTAATTGCGTTACAACTTCAATAATCTCTTTTGGCCACTTAAAGATTTCAACTCTTGAACCATCAGAAAAAATCTTATCTGATTTCTGATATTTTTCAAACAATGTTTCTGCAAGATTATTATCCTTTACTATACTAGAATATTTCCCTTCGTACTTTGCAGATAGATTCCATTCATCGGAGAACACTTTCCTATTATCTGTTTCATCATTAGAGCGAAGCCACATACTATGCCAATAATGAAGGAAATCAAATGGTAATAATTTTTCCTTAGAACCGCAATATCCTATTTCATTATATAATCTTGTAGCATTGTTTTGAATAAAGGCAAATAACTTTCCCGATATATTTATATTATTTTCATATGATTTTTGGTACAACCAAACCAATGAATCAAGCATATTTTGCTTGGTGGTAATTGTAGTAAAATGCCTCTCAGGATAGTATTTACAAGCATTAGTTCCGAGCGCTAAAGCGTGTCCAATGCGGCAGTTATTATCTAAGTGCAAGAACTCAATTGCTTCATCTATTGCACGCAAACCGTCAACTATATCGAAAAAGTCTTCCCCCACATGGTACGTTCTATTAACAATGCCGTTTACCTCGAAATAACGATACACGTGCCCAAACCTCTCAGGACGGCAATATAGTTCTGTACTTGCTGCATCAATACCAACAATTCGCGGCACTTGACTTTCTTTAGCGAGTGCCTTTTGTTTATTTATTTCTGATATGACGAGTTCTGCTTGCTTCTTCAGTAAATTCTGATAATGTTCTTGCGCGTCAATGCGGTTTTTACCTTTCTTGTATGTATATGGTATTTGGCTATCTTTTATAAAATGAACCACCAATTCCATTTTTTGAGCGACATCTTCTAATTGCTCTTCATAATGGAATATAGGACGATAATAAGCTTGCTCTCGTACCTTTTTTATAGCACTAGGCGTAATACGTGCTTCAAGCGATTGTTCCTTATTAGTATTCAGCTTAAATATAAATTGAGGTAAATGATTGAATACATTATCCGGTTGATCACTATCTTTATTGTCGCTTACATACAGATCTTTACGACTTTGATAAATTTGGAAGTTTTCAAATCCTAAAAGTCGATTTGTTTCAACTATCTCACGACGTATCCTATTCTTTAGTAATAAATACAAATATATATAAGGTGCTATATCTGCTGCTCTTGTATTGTTGTCAAAAACATATCTAAATAGTTGATACAATAACTGTCTTTCTCCATGATAAATTAAATACGGTGTATCAATTGTATTTACACATTCATTGGAATCACATAATGCATAATCTACGCTATGGCCATCAATATCTCTCAAAGCATTATACTTCAAAATGTCAATTTGTCCTTGAGTCTCCTCCTGTTTCATTGTACAATATTGATCATCTTTCAATATCTGCTCTACATCACAGAACAAGTTGAAATTAAAGTCATTTTTGTTTTCAATATTGATAAACCTAAATAACCATACCCTCAAATAGGCAGCAGCGACACAGATGTTTCTCATCGAAAATAACTGCTCTATTGCATGTAATGAAACGCCTTGCTCCTGATATTCTCCCTTATTAAAATCAAAGCGGTTACTTATCCTGTTCATCAGGCTCAACCAATTCAAATGGAACACATCAACAGAGGCATTATAATGAGAATGAACATCGACATTTTCTTGTTTAAGAATTTCATTGAGAGTCTTATTCTCGTGATGAAGCACATCTTCCCATACAAACAAGTCTCTTGATGCCTTAAACTTGTTCATATCCTCCACAGCAAGAAAGGCTGTTGTGAAAACGTCTTCTCCGACGAGCATTGTCATATCTCGCCATCTAAATAACTCTTTGAACTGGACTGCGACGTTATTATGCTCATTATATGTTAGCCATCTTTTAGCCACCTGAGGGATTAAGCATAGCGTGTTACGGAAAAGATTGGTGTTTTGTGGATCATATTCATGAATAACTTCTCTTGCCTCGTATTCCAACATATACTCTACGAGACGCAGCTCCGAGATGGAGAATTGCTGTTCTGTCCAACGAATGACTTGCGGGAAGACAGTCAAGAAATTATCTTTTCCTGACTGACACGGCAAATTAGCGATGTGTTTCTCCGCTACTTCTATGGGGTAATCATAGAATAATGTCCGTAATGTTGCCCGCTCTAAGTCCATTTTTGTTTATCTTCCTTTGTATTATTGGACAATATTGTATCGGCGACTTGTGCTACTGCTCGATTCGTAAGTTCTTCCGCAAGTTTTTGTCCAAAGGATACATTTGTTCCTTTACTTTGTTTACTACTATCTTTTGTGTTGCTCTTTTTGTTAGAAGCTCTCTTCTTTTTAGGAATAGCAAACAATACATTAGATAACCAATTAACAACATCTATTTGGTCAGGATTCAAATTCTTAGAATCAGTAGGAATTAGTTCATTTAGGAATGCAACAAATGCGGCTAAGAATGAGAATCGTATCTCGTAGTGATGATCATCATTGCCGGTTCTATATGTGTACATTTCCGAGCGAATAATTTCCTTATAAAATTGACTTAACAATTCAATAGTATTACCACTCTCTTTTGATACATGATTTTTACGTGAAACTATATGATCTCTTAAGGCTATAAGCACATCTGCATTCCTCACAATTGCTCCAGAAAGCATAGTATAGTAATCATATTCGTTTATTACTCTACTCTTTATATCATTCTCTAAAGTCTGCATTTTAAAAATACTACTTTCTTGAGCAGTGGAATTATCCGGATCTCCTTGTCTTTCTCTATCTATCAATGTTGCTCTTATTGCCAAATTTAACAAAGAATATGGATTTTCTCGAGCCAAATCGTAAAATGTCTTCTCCCCTCCTATATTTATGCGATTATATGCATATTTGATATTTGTTGCATTATAAAAAGGTGCCATAATATCAAATATATAGAACGATGTCTTAGGACGGAAATCCCCGTAGTAAACTGGCGTAATCTGCTTTCTATCAACCAACACCGCATTAATTAGATCTTCGTTTTTAGGCGCATAAGCGGTTCTTGAAATAGTCCAACACAAAAACTCACACATCTGAAAATCTAATTTCATACGAGGTGTTAATTCGTTCTCTTTAGTTGGATATTTATCTATTACTTTCTTGAACAAGTCTTTAACCTCTTTAGCATTGATTAATCTTAAATCACGTGACATCTTCTTTGTAGAATCAAAGGCCATAAACTCATTCGGCATATATGTACAGAATGATCCGTTAACCAATCTCTGTAAAATGTTAGTATGCTCAAATGTATCGTCAACTCGATAAATACTTAATCGGCTTTCGTCTTTTTCCCGTATTGGATACAGCATACCCTTTTGCTCCGTGATTATATCGTAGCACTCATATAATCGCATTGAATAGAACGATTGAATAAAGTACAACAACATCTTATCCTCCGCGGAAGTGTAACCCCTGCGAAGGTATGCTATTAAATAAAACACATCTCCTATCGTGACATTGTATGCCCTGTTTTGATTTTCCGCGATAGACAAAATTGTAGGCGCGACCTCTTGCTCAAGTCGCTCTTCCATTTGATTTTCTAATTGTTCCTCTTCCGATAACTTCAAAATATTTGTAAGCACCTCTTCTACTTCTGCTTTCTTTTTGGAAGGTACTTTTTGTTCAACCTGTTTTCCGCGGCCAATAGACCCTAATCCAAATCTACTTGCTAAGTACTGAACAACCAAAATATTTATGCCTGCAATGTCAGTATACTCCACAAGTGTCGTTGCAAAATCAGCATCAGCTTTATTCAGATTATGAGCTATCCAATCTTGATAGAAATAGTTTTTAAAAATAGTTTTATTTTCTAATCCCTTATGAAAATCTTCAATTTGTTCTTTCGCAGGAGTTTCGATATTTAACCTTAATTGAACATTATTAAAGTTTGGCATGCTTGTCAATAAGTGCATTAGATGTCTAAAACTCCGTAGATTTTTCGGAACAATAGGAGATGTTTCACTTTCATTATTATAAAACAAATATCTTGTTTTAGTATATATTAATTGAGAAATAGCATCTTTAACCTTCCCCCATCTTCCTTCTTCTTTTCCACGTTCATCCAAAAGTAATAAAGCACGATCATATAAATCTGTCAGATGTACTAAATTTATTCTGTGAGAAGTCGGAAGTAGTTTGGTTACATATTTAGCCGCCATCACCTGGCTTTCAGGATCTTCTCCCTCTATAATTTTAGCATACAAATCTTTCTCCATACTATGGCGAATTACCATAGTGAGCTGTTCTACATTCGTTGCAAAAAGAATGATGCAATTTTTATTGCTTAAATACTTGCGTATTTGCTCTGTCATTCGATATGCATATTGAATATTTAAGTCTATATCATCAATACATATCACTAAATGTTTTTTACCGATAAAACTCAAGTATTCTCCCATTAATTCTTTTATCAAATCATGCAACTTTAAGCCTTTTGATAGTGATTGCACTTTCTCTAATGGATCATAAACAGGAGATTCTGTATTTGAGGCCTTCTCAATGTATTCTAATGTTTTTTGTACTTCTCTAAACTTTCCTATCAAACTTGTTTTTGCATCAAATGGTTTGTCGCAGTTTTTTTTGCAACAAAGAGACTCATACATCATTCCAGTAATAAGTTCAATAATATTGTGTTTCTCATCAAAATATGCAGGATCAATGAGTCCTAAGAATTGAAGTTCCTTAGGAGTAATATTTGCATATTCCTTGCCTGGAGATAGTGTGTTGATGGCAGAACTCAAACGGTCTTCACATGTTATCATCTCGGCAAAAGATTGCATACAAGATGTTTTTCCTTCACCTCTATCGGCACAAAAGGCAATAATATTAGAACTTCCTTCTTGATTCCTTTCTTTATCAAGAATATCATTTGCCAGTTGTAACGCTTTGACATAATGATCTTTGAAAATAGAGTCTCTAAATTGTTGAGCTGTTTTTTCAATTACAATACCCGTCTCCTCTCCCATTCGGAAGATGATAGCGTTCTCTGGAATATTTTCCTTAGTATTTGCCATATTGTTTTAATATTGTGTTTTTATGTTGGTTCTATTAGTCATTTCCCTTCCATTCCCGCGATCATCTCGCGATCATTACGGACGTCTCTGTCGGGTGTTTGGCCCCTTTTGCTTAATTTCAAAATCACGGGATATATACAAAGTATATATAGGGTGTGGTGGGATACGATATTGGTCCGATACACCTCCGTGATTGGTCCGATATTGGGTCGAGAGAACGAGCACACTTATGCGTGCGTACGCCTTTGCACCCAAAGCGGCTGCAAAGGTAACATTTTTTTTTGAATTATACAAATTTATCCACAAAATTAGTCAATTTTTCTCGTTTTTGCACCAAATCCTTGCGTATTCCAAAAAAAAGCAGTAATTTTGCAGGCGATGAACAGTTTTGGCGATAAATGGACGTTTACCAGCTTTGGGGAGTCACACGGAGCAGCGATAGGCGGCGTGCTGGACGGTGTGCCGGCAGGGCTTGTTATTGACATGGACCTAATCCGACGCGAGTTAGAGAGACGGGCCGGCAAAGGGGTTACGGGTGACGGGTTACAGGTTACGGGCGTTTCGCCGCGGGCGCTGCGCGAACCCGACGAAGTCGAGTGGCTGAGCGGGGTCATGGGTGACGGGTTACAGGTTACGGGAGGTAAACTGGTGACCTTGGGTACGCCGATTGCATTCATTATTCGGAACAAGGACGCGCGACCGGAAGACTACGAGTGGCTGAAGACGACGTACCGCGTCGGACATGCCGACAAGGTGTATGAGCAGAAATACGGCATTCGCGATTGGAGAGGCGGCGGCAGAGCTTCTTCCCGCGAGACAGCCGGGCGTGTGGTGGCAGGCTGTGTCGCCAAGCAGCAGTTGGCCGAGAAAGGTATTACGATTCATGCCGAACTGATTCAAGTAGGCTCCGAGACCGACCCCGCTAAGTTCAACGATACGATCGCCTCTTACCAACGCGACGGAGACTCCATCGGCGGCATCATCGAGTGCCGTATCACCGGTCTGCAACCCGGTGTAGGCGAGCCTATTTTCAATAAGTTACAAGCCGAATTGGCCTTTGCGGTCATGAGCATCAATGCCTGCAAAGGTTTTGAGTACGGCACAGGATTTGGCGGTGTGACCCAACCGGGAAGCGCGATTAATGCCATCAGCGGCGGCATCTCCGGAGGCATCTCCGATGGCACGGAAGTGGTGTTCCGCTGCGTATTCAAACCTACCCCTTCCACACCAAAAGCCGGCGTAAAAGGAAGGCACGACGCCTGTGTTGCCACACGCGCCGTGCCTGTCGTTGAAGCCATGACGGCTATCGCACTAATTGACCTGTTATCGTAAAGATCTGCTCTCCTCTTAGGATCACAATCTGTCCGTTTCGCAAAGTCTTTGTATATTGCGAAGGGTCATATTGAACATTTTGGATGTCTGTTGCCCAGCCTTTACGCGCCATACGAACGGATTTAATTCCCGCGTCACCGCTACTCTGTGCCGAAGCGATCGTGAACATGAACGCAGCAGACTGATTTACAGCGAATGTCAGCATTCCGTTTTTCTTCAACGTTACTTTATCTCCTATCGGTTCCCCATTCACATAGACGCGAATGGCACGATCGTAATTGGTGATAGAGGAGGTTATCTCCACGGTGTCGCAGGAAGGAAGGAACATTTCCAAGTGCGTCTTTCCTGCCATCTCACGGCTGTAGTCATCGTCGGTTTTGGCAATGCGCCATTTCTTGGTTGCATCAAAACCACACGCCCCTTTCACCCATGTCTCCGTGCCATCAAAAACGATCTCGGTAGAAGTAAAAGCAACCGGTTGTACAGGCTGTAAATCCAGCGTACAGATGCGTTGTGTGCTGTCCGCGCCGACGAACGTAAGCGTATTACCGCTCTGCTCCCATGTCGTGCCTACATTGAGCGTACAACTGTCCACCGCAGGTTCCGCCTCACCTGCCAGATAATACGCATGTACCGTCACCGAGTCCGTCATATATGCCTGGTAGTGGTTGCTCATGAAAATCTCGTTGATCACAACCCCGGGCACCGGTTCGGGTTCGGGTTCCGGATCCGGAGTCGGATCAGGTGTGGAAGAATTGTTCCCGCGCACGTATTTATAGATAGGAGTATCCTTCTTAGAATCGCTGGTGGTGTAGAAAATGGAGTCGTTATACCAAGCGAGCGACTCACCCTGCTCTTCTGTCTGATACGCCATGACCTGTACCGGCAGACGCTGTACGATGGCACTCAGGCTCTCCGAACCCTGTCGCTCCCACAGCAGCACATATTTCTCACTCTTGATAGCCATACACCGTCCGTCAGGCGATATATCCCCGCCGTTCGCGAGTTTGAACTTACTGCCGCTACCTAACGCGCACACTTCGGTGAGGCGTTGGATATCTGAGCCGTAGTCCGTACGGAACGGCAGTTTGTACAGATGGCACACACCATCCACTTTGTCGGCAATATAGAACATCTGCTCCACATTGTCGTACATGAGCGTTTCGGTGTTATGCGCCTGATTGTCCGGATAGCCGTACCGAATGATGTTTACGGTGATTGTCTGTGTCCCGGAAGTGATGGCGGGTTCTTCGAAATAATAGATATAGTACTGGTCGTTGTATGCCAGATCATTGTCACCGATCGCGCCGACAAACAGATAATTGGTATTGTTGTACACGCCGGTACAGATATCCTCCCAATCGTCACGGGTATTGTTCGGTGTGGTCAGATTAACCGTCATTGCGAGCGCGCCGGAAGGCTGAATAGCGACAATCTTACGATTGGTGCCGGTGTTCTCATCGCCGTGCGCCCAGAGGTAACCGGGCGTAGTACGCGAGCACGCGAGTCCACTCACCTCCTTCATCACATTCTTAGACGAAGTACCACATTCCGTGCGGGTGAACTCATTGTTTTCCGTGAGCGAGGTACCGTTATAATTAATACCGGCTCCCCATGCAATTGTAGCGGACATTAAGCCCGCTACAATCATGAGAGATATTCGTTTCATATTAGTCCAGTACTACCGGGCTATACTTCGGAACAAGACTCTTCATTACGGTCCAACCGATCAGATAAGCTACTGCGCAGATGCAGAAGATAATCATGTAACCTGCAGGCGTACCGGCAAAGCCCAGCGCCTCCATCGGTTGACGAACGACCTCACCGCCTTGAGCTACCACCGCATCCACATAGTCTTTCGCCTCAAAGACCTTGTTGATCTCGATGCCGAAAGCCTCTTTCAGGCCGGTAGCGTTCATGACAAACTCATTGCCGTTGAACGTGAACTCACCGGCTGCGTAGTCAAACAGTTTACCCGAACCTTTGTTGATCAGGAACGAACCGATACCACCGGCCATCGCTCCGATACCGGTGATGGTTGCAATCGCCGACTTGGGGAACATATCTCCTACCGTCGAGAAGATGTTCGCACTCCAACTCTGGTGTGCTGCACCTACGATACCGATGATGATAGCAACAGCCCAAGGTCCCCAGATGCCGCCTAAGGGTTGTGCGCCGAGTGCCAACAGCGGGAAGAAGGCGAAAATGAGCATAGCCAACATACGTCCCGAATACGGCTCCATACCTTTCTTCTCCACGAAGATCTTCGGCAGGTATCCACCAAAGAGCGATACAATGGTTACGATCGCATAGAGGGTGAAGATCAGCACAACGCCTTGCGGGTCAGATGCTTTGATGAGGAACTGATCCTGGAAGTAAGCAGGAGCCCAGAAGAGGAAGAACCACCAAACACCGTCTGTCATGAACTTACCGAACGCGAACGACCAGGTCTGACGGTGTTTGAACGCCTCGATGAACGACATCTGCTTCTCCTCTTTCACTTCCTGTTTCGGCGCCTCAGCGTCGTCTTGGTGAATATAATCCAACTCAGCTTGGTTGACGTGCTTGGACTCGCGCGGTTTGTCATAGACAAAGATCCAGACACCGGCCCAGAGGAAACCGAGTGCACCGATGATGATGAACGCCCACTCCCATCCCATCGCTTTCGCAAGCAGAGGAATCGTAGCGGGAGCTGCGAGTGCACCTACCGATGCTCCGGCGTTGAAGATCGAAGTTGCGAACGCACGGTCTTTTTTCGGGAAATACTCGGCCGTCACTTTGATAGCAGCAGGGAAGTTACCTGCCTCACCAAGTCCCAAGATGAGACGGCAGGCAAGGAACAGATACACACTCACCATCGCAATCGTACTCGCTGTATCACCCACCGCATTAATGAGAGCAGCCTTGTCTGCCACACCTACATAATGCTCCGTCACGATACCGCAGCCTGCGTGCATAACTGCACCTAACGACCACACGATGATCGCAATCATATAACCCTTCTTCGTGCCCATCCAATCGATAAACTTACCGGCGAAGAGGCAGAAGATGGCATACGCGATCGAGAAATACGCTGTGATGTCACCGTACTGCTCATTCGACCAGTGGAACTCCGGTTGAATGAACTCTTTCCACGTCAACGAGAGAACCTGTCGGTCCATGTAATTGACGGTCGTGGCGAAGAAGAGCATGGCACACATGACCCAACGCCAGTTGGTCATAATTTCTTTTTTACTCATAATTCTTTTCGTTATTACGTAATTACGTTATGACGTTATTACGAGTTATTTGCGGCACGCCGCAATGATTTCAAAACACTCTTTGCACTTGTCGGTTACGTACTTCCAATCGCCGGCTTTTACCTTGTCGGACGGGAACAGCTTCGAACCCATACCTACGCAGTACACACCTGCAGCGAACCACTTTTCCAAGTTCTCTTTTTCGGGAGCAACGCCACCGGTCACCATGATCTTCGACCACGGCATCGGAGCCATCAGACCTTTGACGAGGTTCGGACCTACTACATCGCCCGGGAACACTTTCGTGAAGTCGCAGCCTACTTCCTGTGCCAGACCGATCTCGCTCGGCGTCAAGCAACCCGGACAGTAAGTCACACAACGACGGTTGCAGACAACTGCGATATCCTTGTTGAACAACGGACCTACGACGAAGTTAGCGCCCAACTGCAAGTACAGCGAAGCGGTCGGAGCGTCTACGACGCTACCGATACCGAGTGCCAACTCCGGGCACTCAACAGCTACCCACTTGCTCAGTTCGCCGAACACCTCGTGTGCGAAATCGCCACGGTTGGTGAACTCGAACGCACGTACGCCGCCTTCGTAACAAGCCTTAATCACGTTCTTGCAAACCTCCACATCCTTGTGGTAGAACACAGGAACCATCGGAGCGGCCTTAATCTTGGCCATCACCTCAAACTTATCAAATCTTGCCATAAATTTTTCTCGTTATATCGTTATTACGTTATATCGTTATTGCGAAAGGTTAGCGTTGAACGCGACCATTCGCATTACCACCTGCAAGGCTGAGCACTTCGTCCTCCGAAACGAGGTTGTAGTCACCGTTGATAGTGTGCTTGAGAGCCGAAGCAGCTACTGCGAACTCAAGAGCTGCGCCTTGGTTATCCGGGTACTTGAGCATACCATGAATCAGACCACCGGAGAACGAGTCACCACCACCTACGCGGTCGATGATCGGGTTGATCTCGTAGCGTTTGCTCTGGTAGAACTCCTTGCCGTTGTAGATCATCGCTTTCCAGCCGTTGAACGTAGCGCTGTAGCTCTCGCGCAGCGTCGAAACAACGTACTTGAAGCCGAACTCTTTCATCATCTGCTCGAAGATGCCTTTGTAACCTTCAGCATTGGTCTCACCGCCTTCTACATCTGCATCCGGCTTGAAGCCGAGGCAGAGTTCAGCGTCTTCTTCATTACCGATACAAACGTCCACGTACTTCATCAGCGGACGCATGATCGAGATAGCCTTCTCGCTGGTCCACAGTTTCTTACGGAAGTTCAGGTCAACCGATACGGTTACACCGTGACGCTTTGCAGCCTCGCAAGCGAGCTTCGTGATCTCAGCAGCCTTGTCCGAGATAGCCGGCGTGATACCGGACCAGTGGAACCAAGCTGCACCTTCCATGATCTTATCGAAGTCAAAATCCTTCGGATCAGCCTCAGCGATAGCCGAGTGAGCGCGGTCGTAGATGACTTTCGATGGACGCATAGAAGCACCGGTCTCGCAGTAGTACAGACCTACGCGGTCACCGCCACGAACGATGTAATCGTCCTTCACACCATAACGACGCAACGAGTTAACAGCAATCTGACCGATCTCGTGCTTCGGCAGTTTGGTAACCAGATACGCCTCGTGACCGTAGTTAGCACACGAGATAGCTACGTTTGCCTCACCACCACCGGGGATGATGCGGAAATGATCAGACTGAATGAAACGGTCTTGTCCTTCGGGACTGAGGCGGAGCATGATCTCGCCCAACGTAATAATTTTAGCCATAGATCTTTAGAATTAAAGGAGTTAAGGAGTAAAGGAGTAAAGCCTTTTCCTCGCTCCCAGTTATTAATTAATTTTGTTTTTTATCTTTATTTAGTATTCCGCCACAATAGGCATTTAACACTTTTTCTGTTTCTTCTGCCATTATTTTTAGCCGTTCAAATTCTGCTTCGGAGATATAGTGCAAGTCGTATGAGAGAATAATGTAGTTCTCACATTCTGACAAACTGCCCTGTGCAATATTCAAGAATCTCAGTTTGTCGTTTTGCCCAAGTTTCTTATAGCCTTCAGCTATGTTTGCGGCTATAGAAACTGCAGCTCGCTGGAACTGCGAGACGAGATTGAATTTCTCCGTATCAGGGTATGCTTGCGTTACCTTGTACACCTCTATCGCAAAAGCGTGTGCACGTTGCCAAGCAATTATATTGCGAAAATCAAACATCTCCTTTACTCCTCTACTCCTTCACTCCTTCACTCCTAGAACTTGAAGTAATTCTTAGCATTATTATAACAGATGTCTTCTACCATCTGTTGTACGCGGGCTTTCTCGTAACCGGTATAAGGAATCATACCGTTCTCGATGTCATTGCCGAGGACGTTACAGAGCGTACGACGGAAATACTCGTGACGCGGATAGCTCAGGAACGAACGGCTGTCGGTCAGCATACCTACCATGCGGCTCAAAAGACCGAGGTTACTCAAAGCCATCATTTGTTTCTCCATACCATCCTTCTGATCGAGGAACCACCAGCCAGAACCGAACTGAATCTTACCCGGAACAGAACCATCCTGGAAGTTACCCAGCATGGTAGCAATCACTTCGTTCGCGCACGGGTTGAGGTTATAGAGAATGGTCTTTGCCAAGTGGCCTTCGCTGTTCATCTCATCGAGGAAATGACTCATGGCTTTTGCGGTTGTGAACTCACCGATGGAGTCGAAACCGGTGTCTGCGCCGAGTTGAGCGAACATCTTGCTGTTATTATTACGGATTGCGCCGTAGTGGTATTGCTGGGTCCAGCCCGAAGCATAATCCATCTCAGCCTGAGCATGCAGGTAAGCGTGCTTGTACTGACGAATCTCGAGTGTGCTCAGTGCCTTGCCGGCCAGTGCTTTCTCGAAGATCGCGTTGATCTCTGCGTCCGTGTACGGCTCATCGTAGAACTCCTCGATACCGTGGTCGGAGAGACGGCAACCCATGGACTCGAAGAAGTCATGGCGTTTCTGGAGCGCAGCTACAAGGTCAGCGAAGTTACGAATCTCCATGCCGGCTACCTGTGCCAGTTTCTCGATGTATGCTTTCCAGGTAGCAGCTTCGATATTCATTCCTGCGTCCGGACGCCATGTCGGCAACATACGGACCTCTGCGGTCGGATCTTCCTTGACCATCTTGTGCCATTCGAGGCTGTCAGCCGGATCGTCAGTCGTACAAACGAGCTCTACGTGGTAGTGCTTCATGAGTCCGCGCGGGCAGAACTTCGGATCATTGGCAATCAGATCGTTGCACTTGTCATAGATAGCACGTGCGGTCTCAGGGTTCAGACGCTCCTCGATACCGAAAGCGGTCTTGAGCTCCAGATGGGTCCAGTGGTAAAGCGGATTACGGAAAGTATAAGGAACGGTCTCTGCCCATTTCTCGAACTTCTCCCAGTCGGTCGTGTCCTTGCCTGTACAGAAACGCTCGTCTACACCGTTGGAACGCATAGCACGCCATTTGTAGTGGTCGCCCATGAGCCAGATCTGTGCGATCGACTCAAAACGTTTGTTCTCGGCAACCATCTGCGGAATAAGGTGACAGTGATAATCGATAATCGGCATGTGCTCAGCATGCTCGTGATAGAGCTCCTGCGCGGTCGGAGTTTGCAGCAGGAAATCTTTGTCCATGAAAGGCTTCATAATGTATTAATTTTTTAGTTAAATGATTTACGCGTTTTATTACGCTGCAAAATTACTAAAAATTTTACAACCGTATGTGTAAAAATTGACGCAAATAATCCACATTTTGCGATTTTTGTTGTATAATTCAAAAAAAAGTAGTACCTTTGTCGCCGATTTGAAGATTATGGCCAGTTTAGCGGACATACGAAGACCTATTGAGGGCGAGTGGAAGCGGTACGAGAAAGTGCTGCATGAGACCTTGCGTTCGGACGACAAAGTGCAACAAGCGGTGTTGGACTATGTCATGGCGCAGCGTGGTAAGCAGATGCGTCCGTTGGTTGTGCTGCTGTGTGCGCAGATCTGTAACCCGGTGACGGACAAGACCTTGAAATCCGCTGTTGCGTTGGACCTATTGCACAATGCCACGCTCATTCACGACGATGTCGTGGACCACTCCGACACACGCCGCGGCAAGCCTGCCGTTCATGCGCTGTGGACCAACAAAGTGGCAGTATTGATGGGCGATTATATGCTGGCGAAAGTGATTGGTCTGATTGCGGAGATACGCAATATCCGCATTCTGGAGATTGCATCCGAGATGACCCGTAACCTTAGTAGCGGTGAGATCCTACAGTTACACGTCGGACAGAGCATGTGGATCGACGAAGCGCGCTATCTGCGGGTCATTGACCAGAAAACCGCCCAACTGTTCCAAGCCTGTGCGGAAGCGGGGGCCGAGAGTGCAGGTTGCACACCGCGTCAGCGGACTGCGCTGCGTAACTACGGTAACCTGTTAGGTCTGTGCTTCCAGATCAAAGACGACATCTTCGATTACAGCGATCTCGAAGAGATCGGCAAGCCGACAATGAGTGATCTGCGGGACGGCAAAGTGACCCTGCCGCTCATTATTGCGCTGGAGCGGGCACCGCAACCCGAAGCGGAGGCAATAAAGGCGAAGGGCGAAAGGCTAATGGCGAAAGAGTATTCGGAAGAAGAGGAAGCGCGCGTGCTCGAAGAGATCAAGTCCTTCGTGCTGCGTTTCAAGGGAGACGAATATGCTGTGCAGCGCATGTTGGAATATAAGAAAAAAGCCACGGAAGCACTGAGTGTGTTCCATGACTGTGAACAGAAGAAGAGTCTGCTGGCGCTACTCGACTACGCCATCAATAGAGTTCAGTAATTGTTCCCTAACTCGCTCATCTCCAATCGTATTGAGCACTTCTTTCATAAACGCGTTAACGAGCAGTTGACGCGCTTTTTGTTTGTCGATACCGCGCTGCTGCATGTAGAAGAGGGCCGACTCGTCGAGTTGTCCGGAGGAAGCACCGTGTGTCGCTTTCACATCATCGGCATAGATCTCCAGTTGCGGCTGGGTACGCATCTCGGCGGTGTCGGAGAGCAGCAGGTTACGGTTGGTCTGATGAGCCTCGGTCTGCTGGGCATCGGGAGCGATCTTGAGGTCCCCGATGAATCGTCCGCGGCTGTTGTCATCGAGCACAAACTTAATGAGTTGCACTGAAGTGCCGCCGCCCACGGCATGCGTCACATGCGTCTCAGCAACCACATTCTCTTCGCCATGCAAGTTCTCCAACGCATAGATCTCCGTTTGGCAGCCTTCGCCTAACTGGTTGACCGTAATCGAGAACGGCGCATTGATCACATGTATTTTCACATGCGAACCGGCTTCCTGGTCGATCTGAAGATGGACCTCTTCGTTGATGAACACGCGCTCGAATATGTCGCCTTTAGAAACCCTCATAGCCTTTCTCTTCCAGTTCCAACGCAAGTGTCTTGTCTCCCGTCTTAACGATCTTACCGTCTGCGAGCACGTGCACGAAGTCAGGCACGATATAATCGAGCAGACGCTGGTAGTGGGTGATGACGATAGAAGCGCTCTGCGGCGTCTTGAGTTTGTTTACGCCTTCTGCCACAATGCGGAGGGCGTCAATATCGAGGCCGGAGTCTGTCTCATCGAGAATAGAGAGACATGGTTCGAGCATCGCCATCTGGAAGATCTCGTTCTTCTTCTTCTCACCGCCCGAGAAACCTTCGTTAACCGAACGGTTGTTCAGTTTGTCCGGCAACTCGAGCATGCGTTTCTTCTCGCGCATGAGCGCAAGGAACTCCTTGGCAGAAAGCGGTTCTTTACCTTCGTACGCCCGCTTCTCGTTCAAGGCGGTACGCATAAAATTGGTCATGCTCACGCCGGGAATCTCGACGGGATATTGAAAACTAAGGAACACGCCTGCGCGTGCGCGAACTTCGGGCTCCATCGTCAGCAGGTTCTGTCCGCGCAGATAGACCTCGCCGCTCGTCACTTCGTAAGCAGGGTTTCCGGTCAACACGGCCGACAACGTACTCTTTCCGGCTCCGTTCGGTCCCATGATCGCGTGCACCTCGCCTTCGTTGATGACAAGGTTGACCCCTTTGAGTATCTCTTTGCCGCCTATCGAGGCGTGCAGATCTTTTATTTCAAGGATTGGTTTGTTCATTCTTTTTTGTAAAAGCAAAGCAAATGCATTTTCTCATCGTATCCGTAGATAGATATACGTTCTTAGATCGTTCTCTCCAACCTTGATTGTATGAAACATTGTATCATTACTAATAGCATATTTAACCGGCCAATCATAAGGTTCGGTTTCTTGGTAACATGAATCCATCTTTCCTCGCGAAGAATACACAACTCGCATTACATGTATAAGCATAGTATCTTCGTTAACTTCATATGTTCCCGTTGCAAGTGCACGTCTCCCAATCAAATTGTGAGGTTCTTGCGCGTTATAAGTTCCTGACACGTTTGAATAATCACCAGTCGCACTATATGTGACCGTGTCAATTATTAATTCGCTATGATTATTTCGGTCAACTACGCTATATGAGCTACGCCAAGACCCAACAACTGGATGCTGTGGTTTCTCCAGTTGCTGTGTTTCACATGCTGCAAAGCAGAATAGAACTGAAACGCAAAGGACAATTATTAAATTATTATTTCTCATCTTATTATTAAATTGATATTTCTCGTTATACATTATAACTGGCTCATTACCACTTCGCCGACAGCTTGCAAAGTGGATTTAGAGATATTGTCCATATTATCCTGCCGTGTATGCCACCAGAAGGGGAAACCCGTTGCGTTGCGCATGTCGTAGTGGATGATATCCACACAGGGGATACCGGCTATCTCGTTGATGTAATAATGGTCATCGGTGATCGGGTACGAGCGTTCGCTGGAGAACTTAGCGCCATGTCCCAACTTCTGCGCCGAACGCCAGATCTTCTGCTGGTAGTTCTCCGCGTACTGGGTCGAGTACATCTCCAAGGGGAAGACGGCATCGGGTGCACCCACCATATCGAGCACCATTCCGTATTGGTAATGGATCGGCTGCTGCTGCTTGACGTAGTTGGTTGCCCACAATTGGGAACCGAGACACCAAGTGTCTTCACGCTCTGCCCCTGTGTACATCTTCGGCGAACCCGAATCCTCGCAGTCGAAGAAGATGATATCCACAGGCGTGGAGAGACTATCACGCAAGCCGAGTTGGCGGGCGATCTCCAGAAGAACGGCTACTCCGGACGCGCCGTCATTGGCACCCGGGACGTTGTAGAACCGGTTCTCGTAGTCGGGTTCTTCGTCACACCACGGACGGGTGTCGTAGTGCGCACCTAATAATATATGCGGGCGCGTAGCGTTCGCAGGCGTACTGAAATGACCGATGATGTTATAAATCTGCTGGTTGTTACCGCGATAGTCAGGCATGAACCCTTTCTGCAGTTCCACTTCCGCACCACAAGCACGGAGTTGCTCAATGAGCCAAACGGCACATTGCGTATGTGCCACACTGTTCGGCACACGCGGACCAAACGCCATCTGTTTCTCCACATAGGCATATGCAGAGTCGGCGCTGAAGGCCGGTCGATCTACCGCTGTAGTTTTTTTATTACAAGATACTAGGACACCTAGGAATCCTAGGATACCCAGGAAACCCAGAAAAAGATTTTTTCTCATTATTTGATATTGGTTTCGCTGACGGATGTGTGGTTTTGGATAGCTCGAATCGTATGTGCGATAGAGAGTGCCAGAGACTCGATATGCAGCTTGGAGCAGCAATTCGGGTCAATCGGCAGGGAGTCCGTGCAGATGAGTTCTTCGAGCGACGACTCTTCGATACGCTGGCAAGCGTTTCCGCTGAGCACACCGTGTGTCACTACGGCGCGTACGGACTTGGCGCCACCTTCTTTCATTACCTCGGCTGCTTTGCAGAGTGTTCCGGCGGTATCGGCCATGTCGTCGAAGATGACCACATCCTTGCCGTACACGTCACCGAGGACACGAATCTCAGACACTTTATTGAAGTCGGGACGGTTCTTGTAGCAGATGACCATCGGCACTTCGCGGTCGGTCATGACGTGCAGTTTCTTAGCGAAGTTAGAGGCGCGTTTGGAACCGCCGACATCAGGAGAAGCAACAATCAGTTTCTTGAGGTTGAGTGCTGCCACGTACGGAGCCAGCACATTAGAACCGTAGATATGATCGACCGGGATATCGAAGAAACCCTGAATCTGGTCGGCGTGCAGGTCAACGGTGATGACGCGATCTGCGCCGGCTGTCTGCAACATGTTCGCTACCAACTTGGCACCAATGGACACACGCGGTTTGTCCTTGCGGTCCTGACGCGCCCATCCGAAATACGGAATGACAGCGATCACTTTGTACGCGCTCGCACGCTTGGCGGCATCGATCATCAGGAGCAGCTCCATCAGATTGTCGCTGGACGGGCAGGTTGATTGTACCAGATAAACCGATTGTCCGCGAACGGACTCTTCAAAATAGGTACAGAACTCACCGTCCGAGAAGCGGTCCACATGCACTTTACCCAACTGGCAGCCCAACTCATCGCAGACGCGTTGTGCCAATGCTTCGCCTTTAGAGCCGGCGAACACTTTGTACTGATTCATTGTTTCCATCGTTAACACGATTATTTTTTCTTTCTTTTCTGTCCCATCTGTGCATTCGGCTGCGCCAACAGACGCTCGAACGCAGGCGAGCTGCAGGTCAACTTACCGTCCGAAAGACGGATGATATCCTCCTTAACCCGGTTGATACCAGCTTCTTGATCCCGGTTCCACACCAAATTACGCTGGCGCATACATTGTGCGATATATACCTCGAGCGAGTCACGCTCCAGACCCGGCTCCATCTTCGCTGCATGCGCAATCATATCCTGCACAATACGACCGTAGTTGCGCATGCGAATGGGAGCGGTATTTCGATTGAGTTGCAATGTCATGATGTCTTACTTTTTGCGAATGAGATAAATCATAGTCGGGAAGTGGTCTCCGTATCCGTTCTGCCAAACACCTGCTTTGTGGGTACGCAGCGGCGCACCTTTGTCCTTACCTTCCTGCACGGTGAGGAACGGTTTGTTGAACACCTGCGATTTCCAGTACGCCCACTTACCGCTGTCTTTTTTCTCGTTGAGCAGGGACTCGGTGATGATGATCTGGTCGAACAGGTTCCATCCGCCGTTGTAGAACAGCGTACCGGTTCCGTTGGAAAGGTGAATCCACATGGTGTTGTAGTATCCGCCCTTCTCTACCTGTTTCGGTTTCTTGCGTGCCTGGAGCACGTCCTTGCAACTGTGGTTATCCGGATCATCGTTCAAGTCACCCATGATAATGATCTTCGCCTGCGGCTCTTTCATGCGAATGGAGTCACAGATATGCATCGACAGCATCGCAGCCGTATCACGTCCCGGACGGGAAGAGAGTTCGCCGCCATAACGGCTCGGCCAGTGGTTGACGATCATATGGATCTTCTCCGGTTTGCCGTCCTCCATGAGATAACCGGAAACGCAGAGCTGAAGACGTGTCTTGATCTCTCCTCCGTCGGCATAATGTGCCTTGAGTTCGAAACCGTTCACCTTGGACGGTTTGAACAGAACGGTGTCATACAGCAGACCCACATCCACACCACGGCGGTCCGGACCTTCAATCAGAATCGGTTTATAACGACGACCGTAGGTCTTGTTCGTCTCTGCACAGAGGTCATACAAGCAACCGATGTTCTCTACCTCGGCCACACCGACGCAGACAGCACCACGCGGGTCGTAGTCTGTACCGAGTTGAGCCACAGCATAGGCCATGTTCTTGATCTTGTTCTCGTATTTAAACGAGTTCCATTTCATACCGCCGTCCGGCAGGTACTCGTAGTCATTCTTTCCTTCGTCATGGATTGTGTCGAAGAGGTTCTCAAGGTTGTAGAAAGCGATACAGCGAACATAGACATCTTCGCCCGCCTCTTTTTTGTTGTTCTTCGCGCTCATGTTTGCGCTAAAAACCAGCAGCATAGCTGCCACCATCAACAGTGTGCGTTTCATAGAATATTTTGTTTTTGCAATAAGCATATTTCAAAATCGGCTACAAAGGTACAACTTTTTTATGAAATATGCAAATAATTTATATATAAATTTGCAAATGTCAAAAAAAAGCAGTAAATTTGCACCGCATTTTGAAAATTCAACCTTAAATACAAGAAAAATTATGTCAAGCGTAAACAAAGTTATTCTTATTGGCAACGTCGGTGCAGATCCGGAAGTACGTTATTTAGATCGCGGCGTGGCTATTGCAAACTTCAATTTGGCAACAACCGAGCGTGGTTACATTATGCAAAACGGTACGCAAGTACCTGACGTGACGGAATGGCACAGTATTGTCCTTTGGCGCAATCTGGCCGAGTGGGCACAGCAGTACCTGAAAAAGAGCATGAAAGTGTATGTGGAGGGCAAGCTCAAAACCCGTACATGGGAGAAAGACGGACAGATTCGTCGCAAAACGGAGGTGATCGCAGAGAACGTACAGATTCTCTACCGTCCGGAGATATACAGAAATCAGAATTCAGCCGCCAACAATCAGCCTGTAGAGGATCAGAACGATGAGGCACAAGTGGTACAGGAGCCGGAAGAGGGCAGAAAAGGCGGTTTCTTTAATGATATTTTCTAATGACCGAAAAAGAACGCTATATTGCGTGGGCGAATGAGCAGGAGTACATGCCCGTCACGATGATGCCGTGGTGGATGGATGCGGTGTGCGCAGGCAAGGAGTGGGACGCTATTGTGGTGGAAGACGAGAAGGGTAACATCCAAGGAGCGATGCCGTTCTTGCTACGCAAACGTGCCAGGTTCCGATACATCCTCATGCCCCAACTGTCGCACATAGGCGGCATATGGGTGACCCCGGAAGTGACAGCCGACAAATGGAGAACGGCAGAGGTATGCCGTCAGATCAAAGAGCGGCTGGACCAGATGAATCTGGCGTACTACTACCAGCAGTTCATGCCCGGCAGTCTGTGCGTGGATGCGATGCGTGCGTTGGGATTCAAGACCAGACAGCGGATGACGTACCGGGTCGATGATCTGAGTGATCTGGAGGCGCTGAAGGCATCGTTCAGCAAGAACAAACAGCGGCAACTGAAAAAAGCGGCCTCGCTGCATGTGGAGCGGACGATGGAAGTGGAGGATTTTTATCGGTTCCATGCGGATTGTCTGGCAGCCCGCAAACGCCGAATCAGTTACACGCGCGAGTTCCTGCTGGTTCTCGAGCGCAAAGCACGCCGCGCCAAGCAGTGTCAGATTCTCAGTATCTGCAATGCGGACGGACAGGTCTATGCAGCAGCGTTCCTGGTGTGGGACAAGCACTATCTGTATTACCTCATTCCTGCGTACGACCCTGCGTTCAGTGATTCGGGAGCAGGGGCTTTGCTGGCATTGGAGGCCATGAAATTCGCCAAGGAGAAAGGCGTTCGTTTTGATTTCGAGGGTTCGATGGACAAAGGCACCGCAGAGCACTACCGTCAGTTCGGTTCAACGCCCACCAAGTATTATGCGGTCGAGAAATACTACAAACCGCTCTTCCGCTTGGCGATCTGGTTCCAGAAACTGAAGGAATGGAGGTTTCGGTGAAAGTTCTCTTCTTAACTCCCTGGTATCCGTCCGAGAAGGACGCAATGAGCGGGCTTTTTGTTCAGAAGCACGTAGAAGCGGTGTGCGCACAGGGCGTTGACGTGCGTGTCATCTGTTCGCAAGGCTGGCGCGACACGTGGCGGCAGTGGAAAACGCTGCAGCGCAGTTGGGGGCTACCCGACGTAGTGCAACTGAACGTGATTCAAAAACAAGGCGCGCTGGCGCTTTGGCTGAAGGAGCACTACCATATACCTTATATAATAATAGAACACTGGAGCGGATTTCTGCCGCAGAACGGGCAGTACAAACGGATGTCGGTCCTAAAACAGAGTTTTGTGCAGCGCGTTTGCCGCGAAGCGGAACAGGTATTACCCGTCAGCCGTCCGCTCCAAGAAGCCATGCAACAAGCAGGCTTGCAAGCGAAGAAGTGGGGACTGATCGATAATGTGGTGGATGATTTCTTCTGTGGACAAAAGACCGCTTCGCTAAAGGACAATGGACAAAGGACCAAGACGCTGCTGCATGTGAGTTGTTTTGATGAGCGTGCGAAGAACGTGAAGGGTCTGCTTCGGGCAGCGAAGATGCTGAGTGAGAAACGTCAGGACTGGAAACTGGTTCTCGTAGGAACAGGTGTTGATTATCAGGAGGTTCGTAACTTTGCCTCAAATCTTAACATCCCGGAAAAGGTGTTGGAATGGACCGGAGAATTGACTCCGGAACAAGTAGCCGAGCGAATGCACCACGCAGACGCATTGGTGCTCAGCAGCCGATACGAGACCTACGGAGTGGTGCTCGCGGAAGCGGCTGTAGCCGGCTTACCGATTTTGAGTACACCGGTAGGCATTGCACAGGACCTGGATGCCCTCATCGTACCGCAAGAGATCGCCCAACACAAAGCCGGTACGTTTGCACAATTCATGGAGACGATCCTGTGGGATCAAGAGTCAAAAGTCAGGAATCAGGAGAGCACAGAGCGGTTTAGCGCAGACGCAATCGGAAAGAAACTGAAAGCAGTGTATGATAGCTGTTTGCATAGCGACATATAACCACGAGGCGTTTATTGCACAAGCGATAGAGAGTGTGCTGGCGCAGGTGTGTGATGAGCCCATTCGCATCTATATCGGTGATGACGCATCGATCGATGGCACCGGTGCTATCTGCGAACGCTATGCGGCTAAGAATGAGCGCATTGTGTATGTGCATCGCGCCACCAATATCGGGTTAACGGCCAACACCATTGATCTGTACCGGCGTATTTTGGCAGACGGGTGTGACTACATTGCAATGCTGGACGGCGATGACTACTGGACGAATCCGAACAAACTGCAGCTGCAAATCGACTACCTGCGTGCGCACCCCGAGGTAGGATTCGTACATACCAGCGGTCGCACATTGTCGGGTGCGAACACATGGACCTTCGGACAACGGGACGGCGTCTATGGAATCGATTCGCCGGGGTTCGCCAATTGCACGGTACTATTCCGTGCTAACTTACTCAACGACACGTTGTTAGCACAAATCGAAGCGCAGCATTTTCTATGGTTGGACTACCCCTTATACGGCGTCTTTTACCAGCATACCAAATGGGCTTATCTGCCCCAACAGACGGCCGTTTGGCGGGATCACACCTCTGTTTCGCAACCCAAAGAGGCACAGGCTGTTTGGCGGTTGCGGGAGGAGCGGGTACGCATGTGGAAATGGTTAGACAGTTTGTTCCCCGGACAGGTCGGGTACAACGAAGAGGACGCAGCCGATTATCTGTATGCCCAACGAATGAACCTGATCTATCAGTACAACGACCGGACATTGGTAACCCCGGAACTGATAAGTGCCTATAAGCCCCGCACTTGGAAGCAACGAATGAAGCAAAAAGGTCTCAAAAACATAGTATTTTATACTATTTTGCGAAAATTTATCTAAAATATTTGCATATGTCATAAAAAAGTTGTACCTTTGTAGCCGATTTTAGTTCAACGACCTAAAAAACACAAGATATGCAAGTCAAGAAATCAGAAAAAGCCAGTCTAGAGAAAGACAAACTCATCTATGTTTTGATGGGTTTGGTGATTGTGCTCAGCCTTTGCTATGTAGCATTGGAGTGGACCGAGAAAGAGGTCACGAAGTACGAAGTGACAGACACCGATCTGTTCTTCGAAGAAGAGATTGAGATTCAGCAAACGAGTCAAGAGACTCCTCCCCCTCCCCCACCCCCTGCCGTACAAGAGGTTGAGGTGCTGAACGTAGTGGAGGATAACGTTGAGACCGAGTCCATCGAGGTGAACGCCGAGGATGACAAGACCGAGGAGATCGTTATTGCTGCTCCGGTTGAGGCTCCGGTTGAGGAAGAGGAAGAAGAGGTTGTCTTCGTGGTCGTTGAGTCCATGCCGGAATTCCCGGGTGGTCAACAGGCGCTGTTCAAGTACCTGAGTGATAACATCAAGTATCCGGTTATCGCACAAGAGAACGGTATCCAGGGTCGTGTTATCTGCCAGTTCACGGTGAACAAAGACGGTTCGATCGTAGATATCGAGGTTGTTCGTTCGGGTGGTGACCCGTCGTTGGACAAAGAGGCCGTTCGCGTCATCAAGACGATGCCGAAGTGGAAACCGGGTAAGCAACGTGGTAAACCGGTACGTGTTAAGTTCACGGTTCCTGTTAGCTTCAAACTCCAATAGTCGAGCGGCTCGACACCCGCTTAACGATGCGGACCCATGGAATTAGCCTATAGAGATATAGCATATTGTAAGAATGTCGGTGCCAAGCGTGCCGACATTCTTCGTCATGAACTTGAGGTCCGGACCGCACTCGATATGGTGCGGCAGTTCCCGTACAAATACATCGACCGCAGCCGTTTCTACCGCATCGCGGAGTTGGACGATGAGGACACGTACGTGCAGATCATCGGCGAAGTGACCGAATGGCACACAATCGGAATCGGCAAGGCACAACGGCTCAGCGCGACGTTCTTTGACGGCACACACCAATGCGAGTTGGTGTGGTTCCAAGGCGTGAAGTACGTCAAACTGCAGCGGAACATCAAATACCTGCTGTTCGGCAAGCCGAGCCGGTTCAACCATATCTATAATTTCGTACACCCGGAGTTGACTCCTTTGGACAAGGTGACCCCGGAGATGACGCAAGGTCTGGAGCCGTACTACAACACAACGGAGAAGATGAAACGCGTCGGGTTGAACTCCAAAGCGATGCGTAACATCATCGCCGAATTGCTACCGGACCTGAAAATGGGAGTGCCCGACACCATCGGGGCAGACATTTTGCAGAAATATCGCTTGATGAGCCTGACCGATGCGCTGATCAATGTCCACTTCCCCAAAGACACGCTGTCCATGCAGAACGCGCGGGCACGACTTAAGTTCGAAGAACTGTTCTATGTGCAGCTCCATCTCTTGCGGCAGATGAAACGTCGGGAGCAGAACCCGGGCTTCGCGATGCCAATGGTCGGCAGCCGTTTTCACGCGTTGTACAAAGCACTGCCGTTTGACCTGACAGGAGCACAGAAACGCGTCATTCACGAGATACACGACGACCTCAAGTCGGGGCATCAGATGAACCGTCTGCTGCAGGGCGATGTGGGTTCGGGTAAGACCCTGGTAGCGCTCATGTGCTGTCTGCTGGCGGTCGACAACGGCTATCAGGCCTGTATCATGGCACCGACGGAGATCTTGGCGAACCAACACTACGAGACCCTCAAAGCGTTCCTGGCTCCGCTGGGCGACGCGGTCCATATAGCCTTGCTGACCGGTTCAACGAGTGCGAAGAACCGTGTGCCGATACACAACGGCCTGATGAACGGCACGATTCATATTCTGGTCGGAACACACGCGCTGCTCGAAGATACGGTACAATGGCAGAACCTCGGTTTCGTAGTGATCGACGAGCAACACCGGTTCGGTGTCGCGCAGCGTGCTAAATTGTGGACGAAGAACCAGATGCCACCCCATGTACTCGTCATGTCTGCGACCCCGATCCCGCGTACGCTGGCCATGACCGTGTACGGAGACTTACGCGTCTCCATCATCGACGAACTGCCGCCGGGACGTAAACCCGTACAGACTATACATTATTCTATAAAGAAACGCGCGCAGGTGTACGCGTTCGTGCGCGAGCAGATTCAGAAAGGCCGGCAGATCTATGTCGTTTTCCCGCTCATCAAAGAGAACGAGAAAATGGACTTGCAGGATCTGGAGAACGGGTTCAACGAACTGTGCGAAGCGTTTCCCGAGTACAAGATTTCCATGGTGCACGGTCAGATGAAAGCGGCAGACAAAGATCTGCAGATGACCCGTTTTGCGAATGGCGAGACCCAGATCTTAGTCGCTACTACAGTCATCGAGGTGGGGGTCAATGTACCCAACGCAACGGTAATGATCATCCAGAACGCCGAGCGATTCGGTTTGAGTCAGCTCCATCAGCTCCGCGGTCGTGTCGGACGAGGCGGTGATCAGAGTTTCTGTATCCTGTTAACCGACATGGAACTCAGTACCGACACTCGCAAACGGATGGATATCATGGTGGCGACCAACGACGGTTTCCGTATCGCCGAAGAGGATCTGCGTCTGCGAGGAGCGGGTGACCTGGAAGGCACGCAGCAGTCCGGTATACCGTTTGACCTCAAGATAGCGAACCTCGCCACCGACGGACAGTTACTCGCCTTGGCACGTCAAGCAGCACTCGACATTCTGGACAAGGACCCGTTGCTCGAAGATGAGATAAACCGCATCTACAAGCGCCAATTAGACCTCAAACGGGCCGAAATGCCGCAGAATTGGAGCGAAATAAGCTAAAAATAGCACTTTCTGCAAAAAAAATACAAAAAAATTTGCGTATTCCAAAAAAAAGCAGTACTTTTGCACGCTTTTTCGCGAAAAAAGCAAGCCCAGGTGGCGGAATTGGTAGACGCGTTGGTCTCAAACACCAATGGGAAACCGTGCCGGTTCGATCCCGGCCCTGGGTACAAGAAAGGAGGTGAATGCAATGATTATCGTTCCTGTTAAAGAAGGTGAGAACATCGAGCGCGCGATTAAGAAATTCAAACGCAAATTCGATAAGACGGGTGTCGTAAAAGAACTCCGTCGTCGTCAACAATTCGACAAACCGAGCGAGCTCAAACGAGTTAAGATGGCGCATGCGAAGTATGTGCAGTCGTTGCACGCTCACGACGATATGTAATTCTATGTTGAGTAGAACTACAGCCCTATTGGGCGAAAAAAGTATGACACTGCTGCAAAGCAAACGTGTCATACTTTTTGGTATCGGCGGTGTGGGATCCTGGTGCGCCGAAGCGCTGATTCGTACCGGTCTGACTCATCTCACCATCGTGGATGGCGACACCGTCCAAGCCTCTAACCTGAACCGACAACTGCCTGCTACCCAAACCTCCCTGGGCATGCCCAAAGTGGAAGCCCTCAAAGCGCGCCTTCTGGAGATCAATCCCGATGCAGAGATCGAGGCGATACACGCTTACTACGGCGAGAAAGGGATGTCGAAAGACGGTTCTTTCAACTTTCAACTTTCAACTTTCAACTACATCATCGACGCTATCGATGATGTACAGGCCAAGACCGACCTTATACTATACGCGTCGCGCGTGCGCGGGCTCAAGATCTTCTGCTCCATGGGAGCCGCGCTGCGTCTGGACCCTACACAGGTCACTACCGGTGAACTGATGTCCATCAAAGGTGACGCACTTGCCAAAGCGGTACGGGCACGCATGAAAAAGTTAGATCGCTATCCCTCCAAAAAAATACGCTGTGTCTATTCCTTAGAACAGGCACAGCGCTGTGAGACACGAGGTTCATTGATGCAAGTGACCGCCGTGTTTGGCATGACACTCACATCGCTCGTTATTTCCGATATTACAAACCAAGCGAAGCTTTGATAGCCGGTACTCTGGCCTCAGCCTCAGCGGTGCAACGCTCGTAGTCTGCACCCGTGAACGGCTTGCCGCTCTTAACCGGGATCTCGAAGTAGAACTTGATCTTCGGCTCGGTTCCGGAAGGACGAACCGACACTTTCAGACCACCTTCGGTGAAGTACTGGAGTACGTTGCTCGTTGCGTTGAGCGGCATCTCGATAGCGCTCTCAACCCACTTACCGTCCTTGAGTTCCTGTTGCTTGAGCAGCTTGAAGTCTTTGATCTTGATGACTTTCTCGCCTGCGATCTCTTGCGGCGGGTTGTTGCGGTAGTTAACCATCATTGCTTGGATCTCTTCTGCGCCGCTCTTACCCGGACGAACGACATTGATCGTGGTCTCGCGTTGGAAGCCGTAATCCTCGTAGATCTTGAGCAGGTAGTCATACAGCGTCATGCCGTTGTCCTTAGCGTAAGCAGCGATCTCGCAGATCAAGCAGATAGACGAAGGCGAGCATTTATCACGTACAGCGTCGTACGGCAGGAAGCCGAAGCTCTCCTCACCACCACCGATATATTTGCGTTTGCCTTCCCACATACGAATACGGTTCGCAATCCACTTGAAGCCCGTGTACTCATCGGTCAGCGTAACACCCTGTGCATCAGCAATCTTACGAATGAGCTCAGAGGTAACGATGGTCTTCACGATGTACATGTCATCGCGCATCTTGCCCAGACGCTTCATGTTATTGATGATGTAGTAGTGGTACATGATGTTGGTCTGGTTACCGTTGATGATCACCCATTCGCCTTTGTCGTTGCGGCAAACGATTGCGATACGGTCAGCGTCCGGATCGGAAGCGATCACGAGGTCAGCGCCCAGTTTGGTACCGAGTTTCATACCGAGCGTCATAGCCTCAGCGTTCTCCGGGTTCGGGGAAACGACCGTCGGGAAATTACCGTCAATGACCATCTGCTCAGGCACTACGTGGATGTTCTGGAATCCCCAGCTGCGGAGGCACATCGGGACAATCTGACGGCCTGCACCGTGCATCGGGGTATAAACGATATTGAGGTCTTTCTGACGGAGAATCGAGTCTTGGTCGATCATGACTTCCTTCACCGCCATCATGTAGTCGTAATCCATCTCACCACCGATGATCTCGATGAGGTCCTTGTTAGCCTCCCACTTCACATCCTCCATGCGCACTTTGTTCACCTCGTCGATGATTCCCTGATCGTGCGGTTGGAGCACCTGCGAACCATCCTCCCAGTAAGCCTTGTAACCATTGTACTCTTTCGGGTTGTGCGAAGCGGTTACGTTCACACCACCTTGACATTTGAGGTGACGGATAGCGAAGGAAACCTCCGGTGTCGGGCGAAGCGACTCGAACAGATAGACCTTGATACCGTTAGCCGAGAAGACGTTGGCTACGGTCTCTGCGAAGAGACGACCGTTGTTACGGCAATCGTGACCTACCACAACAGCCACCTGGCCGTTCTGTACGTGCTCGAAACCACCCTCACGCTGCACCTTGAGCAGGTAGTTTGCATAACCCTGGGTAGCTTGTGCCACAATGTATTTGTTCATTCGGTTGGTACCTACTCCCATGATACCGCGCAAACCGCCGGTACCGAATTCGAGGGTACGATAGAATGCGTCGATGAGTTCGGTCTTGTCCTCTGCGTCCATGAGGGCTTTCACCTCTGCGCGTGTCTGTGCATCAAACGGTTCGCGAGTCCATACCTCAGCGACTTCCATTACTTTTTTCAATTCTTCGTTCATGGTGTTAAAAGTTAAATTGTTAAACTATTCTTTGACTTTATAGATTGCATCTAAGTTACGGACGAAGCCGTCAAAATCAAGGCCGTAGCCAATAACAAACTCATCCGTTATCTCATGTCCGACATAGTCGGGTTTGGCATCTTCGTACTCCAACTTATTGGGTTTGAACAGCATCGAAGCCACGCGAACGGACGTAGCGCCGAGTCCGCGCAGGTGCGCTTTGAGCTGGTGAATGGTCAAACCGGTATCCACGATGTCTTCCACAATGATCACATCGCGGTTGTCCACTACCTGCTGCAGCGGAACAATGAACTCCAGCTGTCCGGTAGAGGACATACCCCAATACGAACTGACGCGAATGAAAGTGACTTCGCAGCGCACGTTATCCAACGCACGAAGCAGATCAGACGCGAACACAAACGCGCCGTTGAGCACCACCACAAAGAGCGGTTCTTTGTCGCTATAATCGGCACTGATCTGTTTTGCTACTTGTTGTACGTCCTTCGCAATCTCTTTCGGAGTCAGCCATTCTTCAAAATGATAGCCTTGTTCGTCAATCGTTCTCATACTGTTGAAAAAGAAAATCATTATACGGATAACGCTTCACGTGTATCGCTTTGATGCGATCGTACATCAGCGCACGCAAGGCGTCGATATTATTCTTGTTCTTGGCCGAGATGAAGATGCAGTCATCGCCCAGACGGGACATCCAGGTCTTCTCCAAGTCCTCCAGCGACAGGTTCTCCCGTTGAATAGGCGTAAGGTCATCTTCCTCTTTGGGCACATACGTGAAATTATCAATCTTATTAAAAATAACAATAGTCGGTTTGTCCTCTTTGCAGATGTCTGCAATCGTCTGTTGCACCACTTCGTACTGCTCCTCAAAATTCGGATGGCTGATGTCCACCACATGGATCAGCAGGTCGGCTTCGCGCACCTCGTCCAGCGTGGATTTGAACGATTCCACCAGATGGTGAGGTAACTTACGAATGAATCCTACCGTATCACTCAGCAGGAAAGGCAGGTTCTCAATGGTCACTTTGCGGACAGTGGTATCGAGGGTCGCGAACAGTTTGTTCTCCGCGAACACATCGCTCTTACTCAGCAGGTTCATCAGCGTCGATTTGCCGACGTTGGTATATCCGACCAACGCTACGCGCACCATCTTACCGCGATGTTGCCGCTGCGTAGCCATCTGCTTATCAATCGTCTTGAGTTGCTCCCGCAACAACGCAATGCGTTGTCCGATGACCCGCTTATCCGCCTCTATCTGGGTCTCACCCATTCCACGATTGGTGCCACCACCGCCTCGCTGACGATCCAAGTGACTCCACATACGCGTCAAGCGCGGGAGCATATACTGCAAATGCGCCATCTCAACCTGCGTCTTGGCGTAACTCGTCTGTGCACGCTGCAAGAAGATCTCCAATATAAGAATCGTCCGGTCAATGACGCGCACGTCAGGCTGCCCTTTATGATTCAGCGCTTTCTCAATATTACGTATCTGCCGCGGACTCAACTCGTCATCAAAGATAACCACATCAATCGGGTGATGCTCTTGGATATACTGGTCTATCTCTTCCAACTTACCTTCCCCCACATAGGTGGCCGTAATAGGCAGATTCAACCGCTGCGTGAAGCGCTTAACGGGCACAATGCCATGCGTGTCAGCCAAAAACGCCAACTCATCCAGGTACTCCTTCGTCCTATCTTCCGGTTGGTTAGGCGTGATCAGGCCCACTAACACGGCGTGTTCAATATATGGTTTTATCTCTATCATGTAATTTGGGTGCAAAGTTACACAAAAAAAATGACATACGCAATAGCGTATGCCAAATTTTTTGAATTTTTCCGTAATTATTTACGGATACCGAGTTCTTTGATGATTGCGCGGTAACGCTCGATGTCTTTTGCCTTCAGGTAATCCAACATACGACGACGCTTACCTACCAGAGTAGTCAGTGCGCGCTCTGTACCGAAGTCCTTACGGTTCTCTTTCAGGTGCTCGGTCAGGTGGTTGATACGGAAGGTGAACAATGCGATCTGGCTCTCAGCAGAACCCGTGTTCTTTGCGTCGTTGCCGTACTTAGCGAACAACTCAGCTTTCTTTTCAGGAGTTAAATACATTTCTGATTTGTTTTTAACGTTTTACAATCACCACCAAAGCCGGATATTCCATCACAACTTCGTGGCATTAATGCCTTTTTCCGCAGAAAATTACGCAGTAATAATCGTACTTCGTTAAGAAAAAGCGTGCAAAGGTACAACATTTTTGGCATTCGTGCAAATATTTTTGCATTTTTTTGCGTTTTTTCTTGCATATTTCATAAAAAAGCAGTAATTTTGCACACTTTTTTGACAAAAGGGGCTATTTGGTTTTGACAGCAGGTAGAATGGTTGTGTAAGCACGCCGAGCAATGATGCAACGCTCGTAAATCTCGCTTCAAAATATAACTGGCAACTATGAGTATGCTCTCGCTGCCTAATCGAAGTACAGTAGATTAGCTTTTTTCGGATGCAAGGCGTCTGAACGAGACATCGCTCCAAGCCGAGTCTGTGGGCTCAATGGATATAGCGGTGCGGAAATTCACAGAATAGGGATCGCAGGCTGCGATGCGATACCGAAGCTTTAGCAGATAAGCCGGCGGTTGGTGGCTTGGGTCTTGCCGACGGACGAAAATCAAAGCCAAGATAAGCGTGTAGAAAGCACAAGTATTCCTTGTTTGGACACGGGTTCGACTCCCGTTAGCTCCACGGGGTATTAGCTCAGTTGGTAGAGCGCAACGTTCGCAATGTTGAGGTCAGGGGTTCGACTCCCCTATGCTCCACAAAAGGCGTAAGTCACATGGTAGAAATACGAGAAATACATACGAAGCGGGAACTGAAACGATTCATTCAGTTCGCTAATGACTTGTATGCGGACTGTCCGTATTACTGTCCTCCCTTGTTCTTCGACGAGATGAACTGCTTCAACTCAGAGAAGAACCCTGCGCTGGAAGTGTGTGATTATCAGTTATGGATGGCCTATCGTGACGGCAAGCCTGTCGGACGTATCGCCGGCATCATCAACCACCGTGCCAATGAGAAATGGAACTACAAGCATGTCCGTTTCGGTTGGTTCGATTTCATCGATGATCTTGAGGTGAGCAAGGCACTGCTGGACACCGTGGCTGCCTGGGGAAAGGCACGTGGCATGGACGGCCTGAACGGACCGGTCGGGTTCACGGACTTTGATCACGAAGGTCTGCTGTTGGAGGGATACGATTACTTGCCGGCCATGGCCAGCCTGTACAACTACCCGTACTACGTGAAGCATGTCGATGCGTACGGCTTGACCAAAGAGGCAGACTGGATTGAGATTCAGGTCTATCCGCCCAAGGCTTGCCCGGAGCGTCTGGACCGCATCGCCAACATCGTTAAAGAGCGTTCGCACGTACGCGTGGATAAAATAAAGGATTCGCGCGAACTGGTCAAAAAATACGGAATCGAGTACATGGATGTGATCGACGAAGCGTACCAGAAACTGTACAATTTCCAGCCGATGACCGAAGCCCAGAAACGGTATTACATGAAGATGTATTTCCCGATGCTGAACTTCGATTTCGTGACAGTGGTGGTGAACGAGAAGGACGAGATCGTGGCTGTCGGTTTGGGTATGCCCGACATCTCGGAAGCCTTGCGCAAATGCGGAGGAAAACTCTTCCCGTTAGGATGGTATTACCTGCTCAAGGCGCTGAAGGCAAAGAAGATGGAGGCGTTTGACATGCTCCTCATTGCTGTGCGCCCCGACTATCAGGACAAGGGTCTGAACGCACTGTTCTTCCAAGACTGGATCCCGTACATCAACCAATACGGAATCAAACGAATGGAGACGACCAATATCCTGGAGACGAACACGAAGAACATTGCCAACTTCACGCAGTTTGACCACAAGGTGCACAAGCGTCACCGCGCGTACATCAAAGCCATCTGACCATGCCTGTACCGCAGCGAACATATAAACTCGCTTCAGATCGTTTGCGCGCGTACTTGCGGACACACAACATGCGTCCGTCCAGAGTACGGAACATGGTGTTGGAGCGAGCCTGTCAACTGCCCCAACCGTTCACAGCCGCGCAACTGGAAGAGGCCTGCCTAAGCGAACGCATATCAACAGCAACGGTATATAATTGTCTCCGTCTGTTCACTATGGCACAGATTTTGTATGCAGTAGAACGGCAACGCGGCAAGGGAGTCATGAGATACGCACTGATTAGCGCAAACCCCGTACGCATGGAGTTCATATGCGACAAGTGCGGACGCGTGACAGAATTTCAAGACCAAGCGATCGTGCGGTTGATACAAGAACGGAAATTTATCAACTTCACACCGCACCAATACTCGCTGTTCGTGTATGGTGAATGCCGGGTATGCCGAAAAATAAAAGACTGACAACATGGAAGAAGGACAAATCGTATTATCACCGACCGCTATATACTGGATCATTTTTATCGGTATAGCTATCGCCAGTTGGGCAGTATCGGCTGCGTTGGAGCGTAAGTTCAAGAAATACTCCCAACAGCCGCTCAAACTGACAGGACGCGAGGTGGCAGAAAAAATGTTGCGAGACAATGACATCTACGATGTGAAGGTGACATCCATCAGCGGACAACTGACCGACCACTATAACCCGACCACAAAGACTGTCAATTTGTCAGAAGCCGTCTATAACGGTGCGAACGTAGCAGCCGCAGCGGTGGCAGCTCACGAGTGCGGACATGCCGTACAACACCAGGAAGCGTATGCGCCGCTTAAGATGCGCTCGGCATTGGTTCCGGTCGTATCGTTCGCCGGCAAATGGGTCATGTGGATCTTGCTGATCGGTATGCTGACCATCAACGCTTTTCCGCAACTGATGCTCATCGGAATAGGTCTGTTCGCTATGACAACGCTGTTCTCGTTCATCACCCTGCCGGTAGAAGTGAACGCCAGCCAACGCGCGGTCAACTGGTTGCAGGAAGCAGGTATCACAGACCGCGACACAACCAAGATGGCCAGTGACGCACTGCACAGCGCAGCATACACTTATGTGGTGGCAGCACTCAGCTCCTTAGCCACACTGCTCTACTACGTACTAATTTTTATGGGAGGACGCAGACGATAACTCCCACCGGCCCCGTAGCTCAATTGAATAGAGTGTCAGATTCCGGTTCTGAAGGTTCTGGGTTTGAGCCCCAGCGGGGTCACGAAAAACGAGCAACTATCGAAGTTGCTCGTTTTTTTGTAGTTGTACATCTACGACTATAGGATCGTGGTCCGCATAGCGGTGCAAGGTCTTGTCTTTCATCCGATACGCGCCGTGCTGGTAGTACCAGTCGGCATTGATATGCCACGGGCGGACCCGAACAATCTGACTCGACATGGACGGGCTGGCAAAACAGCGGTCCAGATAACCCGCCTCGCCTTTGAAACTGTACGAATAGTCCTTCGCACTGCCGAGCGGCAGCATATCCGCCAAACCTGCACGCACGATGGTCTGAATCGGCTGCTCCTGCGTGTAGCAGTTGTAATCCCCCAGCAGCAGTATATCATCATCCGCGAACCATGCCACCGCTTGCGGCAGCAGCGCCATCAGCGAATCGGTGTTCTGCATACGACGTGCGTTGGTGTCGTACTGATTGCGCCCCGGACGCTTGGACTTGAAGTGATTCAAACTGATGATGAACCGCTCCCCCGTCTGTATCTCCTCAAACCCGACAGCGAACATACGCGCATGGTAATGGCTGGTGGTATCCTGATAGGCCGACAGCGGAGCCAAGTACGGCCGCACACGCAGCGTATCGTAGACAAAACAGCCTCCGATACGGTCCATGTTAGCCATCGGCATCGACACAAACGCATAGTGTCCGCCGTGTCGATTCAGCTCGTTCAATAGCATCTGCGGCGCCTTATCCCCTACCTGCATCTCGCACAGCGCGAAGATATGGGCATGCATCGCACGCATGGCCGACACCAACTTGCGGGTCTTGAGGGCCTGCTGTTCCGGCGTTGTACGTTTGGTGGCATACCCGCCCAAGTCCGCAAAGTAATTCTCAATATTCGCTCCCACAATCCGCAGTTCGTTCTTCTTGGGTCGCGCCAAACGGTCCTGAGGCAAATGACGGGTCATGATCGACTTACCGGTCAACAGTTGCCGTTCCCCCGTCACACGGGCCTGCAACCCGCGCACGATATCGCCCGTACGCACCTTGTAATACTGATTGCGGCAATGCAGACAAACAGACGCGGCCCGATTGTGCGCCTCGATCTGCTCGTACATCGTACTGTCACCATCGGCCAAGCCAAGTGCACGCTCTTCCGGACAGAAGAGACGCTCGGGAGCCAGAATAAGACTGTCGTAAAAACTGCCACACACAACAAGCGGTGTGGTGATGACTACCGTTTGGTTCGAATAACGCGACCAATCGGATTGGAGCTGTTCTAACGAAACACGCTCCACCGCGAATGCGGAGAGCGTGAAAGCCAACTCAATGATTACTACTAATCTATGCTTAAACATATTAAACATATTTTGTTGCGGAGGGCGGGATCGAACCACCGACCTTCAGGTTATGAGCCTGACGAGCTACCACTGCTCTACTCCGCGATATACACCACTTTTTCAAATGGGACTGCAAAAGTACTGCTTTTTTTTGACATACGCAAATTTTTTGCCAAAAAAAGTGCTAAAAAACATCATTTTATGCCAAAAGCAGCCTTTTAGAGGACTTATTCGACCTGTATTCCGGTCAAAGTATAGCGTTTGCCGTCACGAATGATAAACAGTTGTCCGTCCTGCCAAACCTTCTTCACCTCCCCCGTTTGAGGCACCTGCGTCTCGTCGATATCCAACTTGGACACATCGAATCCGATCTTGTTATCCATCCACGGGATACGCTGTTTGATATAATTACGCACGTTCTCCACTTCCGCCTCGTACGAACCCCATATCCGCGGGTTCTGGTGAACGTACTGCTTCATGATCGGCCACCGCATAAAATTGAGCTGTTGCGACTGCTGAAGCATCGCTTCCTGCTCATCCACGTACTGAAGCATCGACTCCTCGGTCAGTCCGGCCTTGCGCGCCTGCTCCCAAATAGCGAGTAACTGCAGTTTGGCCGCAGCATCGTTGATAACAATCTTATCCACCAGCGAACGCAGATAACCGGTCGTACTGCCGTTGGTGCGGTAGATGTAATCGTTCAGATTGCGAATCGGATACGTGCGATTGTCATTCTCAAACGCCAAATCAAAATCCCACACCGGACCCACAAAGAGCGTGTCATTCGAACGGTGTTTGTACAGGTACACGCTCCAATACGTATCGGTGTTTCCGGACAACTCGCCCACAATGAAATGACGCAGGAACGTGTTAAGATCGAGGTACTTCTTCCAGTTCTTCTCCATCTTGCTGTAGTGCTTGCGGATGTACTCACTCTGCTCCCAAGTGATACTGTCCGGTGACTTGATAGTCACCCCCGTTCCATAGTCCGACCAGAACATCGACTGCTCCGAGCCGGCATAGGCATCGGCCTCGATCAGGTATCCGCCCGTGAGCGCTTCACCGCTGTTATCAGAAGGTTTCATCTCCGTGATATCCACCCGATTCTTACGTACCTCGATCTGGTCGCACAGTTGATAACATCCCTTGTAATCGCCGTTGAGCACCACATCCACGTAGGCGCAAAAAGGAGTATACGGCATGCCCAGACGACGGCTCAACTCGAACGCCAACTGATTGCGCATCAGCGTTTTATCCCCATAGTTATTAATCAGCGTCCACTTCTTCGCATTAGCCGGCGAACCCAGCACTTGGTGCTTATGGGCGAACTTGATACGATAAGGTTTCTTCGGAAATCCGCGCGAGGCATTACCGCGTTCCCGAATCGTGGCGGTGTCCGATAAGATCGTCTGCCCGTCATGGGAGATAATCGAAATGAAACAATCGATCTCGTGCTCTTTGTCGTACGGAATCTCGTCATTGACCGTGTGGATATATACCACCGGCAGGTTCGTCAACTGACTCAGGTGCGCATCGTTGCCGGCTCCCTGCTCGCCGTAGAACTCCAAGTTCACATTCGACAGGCTCCTCCCGCTCGGAGCAACCAGCCGCACGTACCTAAACCCGCGCGAACAGTCGACGGACAGGTAATTCATCTGATTGATAGTGGTCTTACTGATGATCGTCAGCGGCACAGCATCCATGAAATCCGCACGGTTAGCGCCTTCAAAAATACCCAGCAACACATCCTCGGAGTTAGTCGGTTTCCATCCTACGATCGTGATCACCTGCGGTTGGTTAAACGACAGTCCTTTCCATTGGTCACCCGGCCCTATCGACGCACCCGACAACAACGCATCCGCCCACACAGACGCGCACAAAACCAATAGTAGTATGCCTAAAATTATACGCCGCATAACCATATCCAACCAAATTGCGTGCAAAAGTACTATTTTTTTTGCACATGTGCAAATTTTTTTGTACCTTTGCACCCAAATTCGAATAATTATGGCGAAATATATCATCATGGCCGAAGAAGGCGAACATGCGCTGCTCGAGCAGGCACGGGAAGCGCTGGGGCTGGATCTGAGCGACGCGCAGCTCGTGTACACGGGCGTAGGCGCGATTAACATCATAAGGAGTCTGCAACACCTCGATCGCGAGGCAGAGCTGTTCAACATCGGCTACGCCGGCAGTGCCAATTTTGACCTGGGCACATGGGTCGAAGTGACGGAAGTACGCCTCTACCATCCGAATGTGACCTATCCGGAACCGGAGTTGAAAATTTCCAATCTCCAATTGCCAATTTCCAATTGCCGTCAGGCCATCTGTTACTCAAACTGCGATTTTGTGCTCACGTCGGATTACAAGGACTGCGTGTTCGACATGGAGCTGGCATTCATTGCCGCGCTGGGGTTCAAGCACTTGCATAGTTTCAAGTACGTGAGCGATAACCTGTCGCTGCACGCGTATCACGATTTAACACACGGAGTGGAATGACAACGATCTATTTAAAACCGCATAAAGAGGAATCGCTCAAGCGTTTTCACCCGTGGGTCTTCTCGGGGGCGATTGCGCGGGTCGTGCTGGACGCAGCGCACCAAGCGGCTGCGCCGGAAGAAGGCGAACTGGTCTGCGTACATTCGGCGTCCAATGAGGTGCTGGGTGTCGGACATTGGCAAGTCGGCTCGATCGCCGTGCGCATTCTGGCGTTCGGTGTGGACACATTACCGGCCGATTTCTGGAACGAACGGATCCGGGCAGCATACCGAGTGCGCGAGTCCATCGGACTCATTCAACCCGACAATAACACCTTCCGTCTCATCCACGGGGAAGGAGATTTTCTGCCGGGACTGATCATTGATGTCTATGCCGACACCGCCGTCATCCAAGCGCACTCGGTCGGCATGCACGTGTGCCGGCACGAGATCGCCAAGGCCGTTCTGACCGAAGTGCCGCAGGTGAACAACGTCTATTACAAGTCCGACGATACCCTGCCCTTCAAAGCCCCGATCGAAGGAGAGAAAACAGGCTGGCTAATTACCAATGACCAATTACCAATGACCGATGAGTTCTGGTCCACCGAGAACGGTCTTTCTTTCCGCATCGACTGGTTGCGGGGACAGAAAACGGGTTTCTTCATTGACCAGCGGGAGAACCGCGCACTCGTGGAGCGCTATGCGAAAGACAAAGATGTGCTCAACATGTTCTGTTACACCGGAGGGTTCTCGTTATATGCCCTACGAGGCGGAGCCAAGACGGTCGATTCGGTCGATGTCAGCCAGAAAGCCATTGATCTCGTGAACATCAACGTAGCACGTAACTTCCCGAACGACCCGCGCCATCATGCCTATGCTGCCGATGCGTTTGATTTTCTAAGTGACAAAATCACAAATCACAAATCACAAATCACAAATTATAATCTCATCATCCTCGACCCGCCGGCTTTTGCCAAGCACCGGGACGCGGTCAAGAACGCCTTGCGCGGATACCAGCGCATCAACGCCAAAGCGATCGAGATGATTCGGCCGGGTGGTATCCTGTTCACCTTCTCCTGCTCCCAAGCCGTGGACAAAGAGGCCTTCCGCCTCGCCGTCTTCAGCGCGGCTGCCCAAGTGGGACGTAAGGTGCGCATCCTGCACCAACTGCACCAACCCCAGGACCACCCGATCAACATCTATCACCCCGAAGGGGAATACCTCAAAGGCTTAGTCCTCTACGTGGAGTAACCCGTAACCCATAACCCGTAACCCATAACCCATAACCCATATGACCCTCGTTTGTTTTGATACAGAGACCACAGGTCTGGATGTACAAAAAGAACATATCATCCAACTGTCGCTCGTTAAGTTCGACACAGATACCTGGCAGACCATCGACCAACGCGACTGGTACATCCTGCCGGAAGGACCGTTCACCATCCCCGCCGAAGCCGAAGCGGTACACCATATCAGCAAGTCGTTCCTGCTGGAGAACGGCGTGAGCCTGCGTAGCGTCTACGATGATTTCATCGCTTTCACCCGTGGCTGCGATTTCCTCTCGTACAACGGCAACGGATACGATGCCCCCATCTTGCACTATAACCTCCAACGCCTCGGCCTGACCTTCGATTTTGAGGGGCGCACATGGTACGACGCGCTGCTGCTGGAGCGTATTCACACGTCCGGTATGGTTGATGAGAACGGCGAGAAAGTGCACAACAACCTTACCGCTGCCTATACGCGGTATTACGGACACCCGTTCGAGGGCGCGCACAACTCGTTCGACGATGTGATGGCTACCATTGAGGTGTTCAAAGCACAAGTTGCCGCACACGGATGGGAATGGGCACAACGGGACGAGTTCGGATTCATCTGCTTCGACCGCTGGTTGACCAAGAAAGGCAATTACTTCTACCTCACCCAAGGTGCACACAAAGGCGAGTCCATCGAGTCCATGATGCGCTTTGACCCGTCCTATCTGGAATGGATCATCGACAAATGCCAATGGACCGACGACCAGACCCGGGATATCATCGGCCCATATCTGGGACGCAAAAAGTCAACACCCGTAACCCATAACCCCTCACCCGTAACCCCTAAAGCCCCCTCACGAGGCAAAAAACGCCCCAAAGGAACGATCTCTGATGCCGATTTGAGCCTTTTTTAAGCATTTTTGTCAAAAAAGTGCAAAAAAATTTGGTCATGTAAAAAATTTGTTGTACCTTTGCACCCGCTTTTGACATAACGGCCGGTTGGATGAGCGACTTAGTCAGCGGTCTGCAAAACCGTTTAGAGCGGTTTGACTCCGCTACCGGCCTCCAAGCCGCCTGTAAAAGGGCGGCTTATTTTTATGGACGAACTGATCAAGGACATAACAAACCAAGAGTACAAGTACGGCTTCACGACCGATGTCGAGACCGATATTGTACCGGCAGGACTGAACGAGGACATCGTTCGGCTTATTTCTGCGAAGAAAGGGGAACCCGAATGGCTCCTGGAGTTCCGCCTCAAAGCCTTCCGCAAATGGCAGACCATGCCTGTCCCCACTTGGGCACATCTGGATATCCCCGAGATAGACTTCCAAGCCATCTCCTACTACGCAGCGCCGAATACCAAGGCGAAAGGCGAAGGGACGAAAGGCGAAAGGGATGAGATCGATGCCGAGATCATGAAGACTTTCGACAAGCTCGGTATTCCCTTGGAAGAACGGGCAGCGTTGGCAGGTAACATGGCCGTCGATGCCGTCATGGACTCGGTTTCCGTCAAGACCACTTTCCGCGAGACGCTGGCGGAGAAAGGCATCATCTTCTGCTCCATCTCCGAAGCCGTGCGCGAGTACCCCGACTTGGTCAAAGAATACCTCGGTTCGGTCGTGCCTCCAACGGATAATTTCTATGCAGCCCTCAATTCGGCGGTCTTCTCCGACGGTTCGTTCGTCTATGTCCCCAAAGGCGTGCGCTGCCCGATGGAACTGAGCACCTATTTCCGCATCAATGCCGGTAGGACCGGTCAGTTCGAGCGCACACTCCTCATTGCCGACGAAGGCGCCTATCTCTCTTATCTCGAGGGATGTACCGCACCCATGCGGGACGAGAACCAACTCCACGCAGCCATTGTGGAAATAGTAGTTCGCGCGAATGCGGAAGTCAAGTATTCGACCGTGCAGAACTGGTACCCGGGAGACAAGAACGGCAAAGGCGGAATCTATAACTTCGTCACCAAACGCGGTATCACACACGAGAACGCGCGCCTCAGCTGGACGCAAGTAGAAACAGGCTCCGCCATCACGTGGAAATACCCGAGTTGTATCCTGCGCGGTGACAACTCGACCGCCGAATTCTACTCGGTAGCCGTCACCAACAACTACCAGCAGGCCGACACGGGAACGAAAATGATTCATATCGGTAAGAACACCCGCTCGCGTATCATATCCAAAGGTATCTCGGCCGGTCACAGCCAGAACGCCTACCGCGGACTGGTCAAAATGGGCGTGCATGCCGAGAATGCGCGTAACTACAGCCAATGCGACAGCCTGCTGCTGGGCGACCAATGCGGCGCGCACACCTTCCCCGACATGATCATCTCCAACCCGACAGCGACCGTAGAGCACGAAGCAACGACCAGTAAGATTAACGAGGACCAACTCTTCTACTGCCGGCAACGCGGAATTGGCATCGAAGATGCCGTCGGACTAATCGTCAACGGATACGCCAAAGAAGTCATGGACAAACTGCCGATGGAGTTTGCCGTCGAAGCACAAAAACTCCTCCAGGTCTCTCTGGAGGGTTCAGTTGGCTAACTAGTCTCCTAGTCTCCTAGTTGAATACTCCTCGCCTGAATAGGCGAGCCCAAGAATTGCTCCGCTGACTGCGCAAAGCGGTCGGCATTTTCTGTGGTCAGATAGACGCACGTGCCGTTTTGCGAGAGCTGGTCGCGGTATTCCGAATGACGCTGCAAATAATCCGCCAGCGATTTAGCCACAAGATCACCTTGTGCGATGATCTGAATATGTTCGGTATGAATCGCTACCGGAAACTCCGACTCCTCAATCTCCTCATGATAGCGAAGCCAACCTTCAATCTTCTCTTTCAAAAGCGGATAGTGCGTACAACCCAAAACCAAAGTATCTATTTGCGGATCTTTCGCCAAGATCTCACGCAGATACTTGCCCACAAAAAACTTCGCCCCGTCGCTGTTGTGCTCCCCCGCTTCGATCAGCGGCACCCACATCGGACACGCCTGTTGGGTCACAACCAACTCGTGAACCGGTTCCCGTAACCCGTAACCCGTAACCCGTAACCCCTCAGCTATCTTTTCCAACTCCAGCACATAGGACTCAGACGAAACAGTCGCCGGCGTCGCCAAGATACCCACATGTCCGCTCTTCGTGATCGCCGGCACAACCTCTACCGTCGGACGAATCACACCCAACACATTCCTTTTCCCGTAACCCGTAACCCGTAACCTCTCACCGTTAATAATCGGCAAATCCCGTTGCTGGATCGTCCGTAGCGCTTTGGCAGACGCGGTGTTGCAGGCCAAGATCACGAGGGCGCAGTCCTGCTCTAACAAGTACTGGACAGCCTGAAGCGTATAGTGATAAATGACATCAAACGAGTGCGTGCCATAAGGAGCACGCGCATTGTCGCCCAGGTACAGATAGTCGTACTCGGGCAACTGTTTACGGATCGCACGCAGGATCGTCAGTCCGCCGTAACCGCTGTCAAAAACACCAATCTTTGCCATAATCCGCTGCAAAATTACTGCTTTTTTTGCAAATATGCAAATTTTTCTTGTATATTTCGCAAAAATGTAGTACCTTTGCAGCCGCAAAGGTTATCCGAATGAACGCTTGGTTCAGACATAGTACGATCGTGTTGCTGTGCACACTGAGTCTGTGCGCATATGGGCAAGAGAAGAACTTGCTCGCCCAATACCCTATGCACACATCGCTCATTTTCAATGCGGCCGTTTCGGACTGCAAGTCCCCTGCACTCGGTTTCACCGTTTCCCGTCAGGGACAATTGGGCTACTATGCCAATTTCATGATCGGCTTGGGTAACATGCACCTCAAAACCGACTTCCACGCAGACGAGAACGGACGGTTGCTGGACGGGGACAACGCGGGAATGATGCCTTTCTATTCCGGCAAGCGCGCCTATAACCGCTTCTCCGGAACCGTCGGACTCTCCTGCCGAATGGGTATTCCGCTCTTCGCCTACGTCGGCGGAGGATACGGATATCGCACCGAGACACGGGAACTGCTCAACCACAAATGGGTCGAAGCTGCCTCCGGTCAGGGTCACAGCGGCATCGTCGAAGCGGGACTCATCGGACACATAGAAAGACTGACGCTGCAAGCCGGTTACACCCTGTTCATCGGACAGCAGCAACATTTGTACCATGAGGCCAAGGTCGGCATCGGTTTTACGTTCTATAAGAAATGAAAAAGATTCTCCCCATAGTACTGTGTCTGACCCTGTTTTCCTGCAAGCAGGAAACGATTCCTGTGGTCTCCGTCACCACCCTCCCGGCCGAGTTAGTCGGGCTGGGCAAGGACACGCTGTTCGATTCCATTCCTTACCAAATCGAACAAATCACGTTGGACACCATCACACCCGACTCCATCGTCTCGGACACGCTCGTCATCGACACCTTCCGGGTCGATACGTTCTATGTGGATACGATTCGTCTGTGTGCGAACATCGCGTACGAAGGCAACGAACCCTTCGGCCCGGCCTTGCAGGAGTACGGATTCTGCATCAACGAAAGCACCAACTACCCTATTTACCTGTCCGATGATCTGCAGACACCCGACAGCATCTACGGCGACTTCTCGTACGTCATGACCGCGCGCAACACCGAGTCTTTCTTAGTCCACGCCTACGCCATCAACCCCTCCGGCCTCATCCGCGGCATGCAACGCCGTATCCGCCTCTCCGACTTCGACACCCGCTAAGAAGGATTTTTGTCCTAAAATTTGCATATATCAAAAATTTTGTGTAATTTTGCAGCCGAAAAGTTGCAAAGAATCGTTTAGCATAACATTATGTCCGTTTTGAAAAATAGGTTGGAGAAAAAACAATCGCTCTCAAAGCAGTTGTACGATAGAGGTTACTTGTGGTCCTACAGGGCTGCGAGTGACAATGCTGTACTCCCTGATGAAGAGTTGATTTTGAATGGTCTTTCGCATCTTGAGTTTGAAGACATGCCATTACTTTTTGAAGCTTTCCCGTATCGGCAGATCAAGCAGGTGTGGCAGCAACGCATGTTGCCGTACCCCGATTATTACGGGACGCTGAACATGCTTCTGGCAGCGCTCTTCTTCCATATCAAATCACCCAAGAAATACACGGCAAAGTATGTGGCGTAACGGACTTCGTGAAAATACGTTGGAGGTCTTTGATCAGGTCTCTCAATTGAATTGCATCAAGGATTTGTATCTCTGCGGCGGCACAGGGATTTCGCTGCTCCTGCAACATCGTCAAAGCGAAGATTTGGATTTCGAGTTGCTGAACTATAGAGGAGACATCCGGCAGTTGGATGTCGCTCAGATTCATAATGAACTGGTCTCTGTTTTTCCGGAGTGTCAGCGTGAGATATTAGGAACGCAACATATCCAGTACTATATCGGCGACCATGTTAAGTTGTCGTTCTTTGCTCCGCGCAACCGTGTTCCGGCTTTGCACACCGGTTTTGTGTATAACAATCTCAAAACGGTTGACGCGCAGGATGCTTTGGGAATGAAACTGTTTACAATCACTGTCAGGAGTCTGTATCGTGATTACTACGACATCTATTCGCTGCTGCAGGCGGGCTACTCGTTTGAGGATGGCTTGGATTATGCCTTGAAGTTCACCAGACATCAGGTTCATTCGAAGGCCGTCTTGTCGGCATTGATTACTCCTACGCTGTACCCAAAGCCGCAAGACTTCGACATTATGCAACCGAAATATACTATATCAGCAGAAGAAATGGCGAACTATTTTATGGAAGTCATTGCTTCCCGAAAGAAATAAACGAGATATTAAATTGAATACCGCTGCTACCGACAGCGTAAAAACCGGTAAGGGGTATTAGCTCATCTGGCTAGAGCGCGACACTGGCAGTGTCGAGGTGAGCGGTTCGAGTCCGCTATACTCCACTAAAAATATTAATGTACTATGAAAACAACAATCCAAGAAACTGCGCAAGAACTGATTGCGCGAAAAGATTATCCTGAAGTCATAAAGGCGGCTCTGCAATTAATTATAGATGGACAGATGAATTCGCTCGCACTTGATAAGGTGCTTGCCGAAAAGGGAATTCGCCGCATCACAGACATCAAGGAGAAAACGCTTGATGTATTGCTTGATTACGCAGATATCATATTAGAGGATGATGTGCTAACACCGGAAGAGTTGACCAACCTCAAAATGCTCAAACTATTCTTCCGTATAGAGGAAGGAGATTTCCAGAAGAACAACAAGTTCAACCGTGTTCAAACAATTATCATAAAGCAGTTAGAAAAACTCTATGCAGACAATATCCTTGATGAGCAAGAAGCTCTTCACCAGAGCGATTTACAGGGAGTCTTTGGCTTAGGATTTGATGAATATGAAAAGATTGTTCAAAAGGTGGTTAGAAAATGACTTGGCGCAAAAAACTATTCGACATCATTGAAACGGAGAGCCGTTCTGTTAGCAGCAGGATCTATGACTTCGGCATGCTGTTTTTCATTATCATCAGCCTTGTTCCGTTGGCATTCCGCGAGCAATATGAATTGTTCTACTGGTTTGACTATATATCCGTTTCTATCTTCATTATCGACTATCTGTTACGTTGGCTGACAGCCGATTACAAACTACCTAACCGTCCCAAATGGCAGGCGTTCTTGTTATATCCGTTCACGGTGTTTGCCATCATTGACCTGCTGTCCATTCTGCCATCCTTCCTCGTGCTGAACAAAGCACTCAAGATGTTCCGTATCACGCGTTTGGCAAAGATATTGCGCGTGTTCAAGTTCATCCGTTATTCCAAGAACGTGCAGATCCTGTTCCGTGTGCTACGCAGGGAAAGCCGCATTCTGCTCACCGTCTTCTGGCTGGCAGTGGTGTATATCTTCATGACCGCGCTCATTATGTTCAATGTAGAGGAGTCGGATATGTTCGCAGATTTCTTTGATGCACTCTATTGGGCGACAACCACCTTAACGACAGTCGGTTACGGAGACATCTGCCCCACTACTGATGTAGGGCGCGTCATCAGCATGCTTTCCGCCATTATGGGTGTCGCTGTCATTGCTCTTCCTTCCGGTGTCATCACAGCCAGCTATCTGGACGAACTCCGCGAAATGAAGGAAAAAGAATCCGCTGAAGATAAAGCATTGTAAAATTTAGTAAGAACTCATTATGGCTTTCGGCTTTCGGAAAAGAGTAAAAGTTGCTCCTGGAGTGCATCTTAACTTTGGTAAAAACGGAGTCAGCACAACGATTGGAACTCGCGGTGCAAGTATTACAACGAGTGCAAAAGGCACTTATCTCAATACAGGCATTCCGGGGACGGGATTATATAGCAGACAGAAAATCGGCGGAGGATCTTCGTCCTCTTCTTCATACATGCACAGCAATAATCGAAATCTCTCGACGAATAATGGTTGCACTCCTGCGGTAACATTATTTGTAATATCTTTTATTTGTAGTATCATCGCGAGTGTGTTGATCGATAGTGATCAATTGGGTTTGTCTGCATTCTTGCTTGCTATAGCCTTTATTCTAATAATCGCGGCTATCATTGTATTGGTAGCGGCAAGGCAGAAGGCGAAAAACAACCAAATAGCAGCTCAACAGGAAGCGACTAGAATTGCTTCTTTACCCAATTATTTCGAGATAAAGGTAACAGAGGATTTTTTCAACAGGACAAAAAAAGCAGTATCATCGATTACTGATTTTAAACGATATTTGTATCTGCACGATTTTTACGAATGGTTGTATGCTCAAAATATACAGATATTAAAAGAAGTTGACTGCCAAAAATTCATTTGCTTTGCTATCTTGTCGGACATTCGCACAGCTCTTAAATCTATGGGATGCGATTTGGATTTGAAAACAAAAGAAGGGCTTGCTGTGATATTGGCGGAAAACGAACTCAATGATAGTGGAGATATTAAATATGGGATGCTTCCTAATATTACAGAAGAAACAATTAAGCCGGCAAAAGAATTAATAGATGGTTCATACCAATTGTTTAACAAAGAAGAAGACCCCAATAAATTGATATTTGCAGAATTACTTGGAGCTTATAACAAAGATACGCAACTACAATATTTAATTGTTTTGTATCGGTTCTTGTCTATTGCGGCAAAGGCAGATGATGTAGTAACAGAGCAAGAGGAAAATTATCTCAAACATATTCTGTCGTTAGCAAAAAACATTGACCGATTTGTAAATACAAATCAAGATGTAATTGCCACAATAGATGTAAGAATGGAATTTGGAGATGATTTGCTAGTGGGACAATATATAGCCCGCGTGCAGAAATGCGTAATTTCTGACATTCAAGCTGAATTACAGATAAGCCGTGCTCGCGTTTTATCTGCACTTAAATCACTGGAGCGTTGTGGCGTTATAGAAACAGATGGAGTAAAGCGAAAAGTATTAGTAACTACAGAAGGCGATTTGATTCGCTGTCTGCGTGGATACAAACCATATGTTTATACTCCAATCCAACAAACAGAAGAGAAAACAAATTCTACAACGACAGAAAAGCCTGAATTTAAAGACGACAATGAGCTTTTAATTGAAGCAGCTAAATATGTAGTAACAAACCAAGAAGGCTCTGTATCTGCTCTGCAACGTAAGTTTGAGATTGGATATACCCGTGCAGGAAAAATTGCAGATAAATTAGAGGAAATGGGTGTATGGGGACCCAACAAAGAGCAACAAGGAAGGGAAATTTTAGTAAAAGACATTTCTCAATTGGAAGACATCCTTTCCAAATCAACCTCTTACCGTCCAAAGACCTCGCACACAACTTCAAAGCCTGCTGCTAATGAATTAGACTCGCTGATCGGATTAAGTTCCGTTAAGAAAGAAGTACAGACGCTGAGTAATTTTGTAACTATACAGCAAAAGCGAAAGGAGCAAGGAATGAAATCTTCCTCTGTCTCCTACCATTGTGTCTTCACGGGAAATCCGGGCACAGGCAAAACAACTGTTGCACGCATTGTTGCAAACATCTACAAGGAACTCGGGGTGCTGAAAAAAGGACATTTGGTAGAAACTGATCGCGCAGGTCTGGTCGCAGAATATGTCGGACAAACAGCAGTCAAGACGAATAAAATCATCGATAGTGCATTAGACGGCGTGCTGTTTATTGACGAAGCCTATTCGCTGGTAAGCGGTTCAGAAAACGACTTCGGCAAAGAAGCTATCGCGACGCTGCTCAAACGAATGGAAGATAATCGCGACCGGTTAGTGGTCATCTTGGCGGGCTACACCGAAGACATGAAGCGATTCATTGATTCTAACCCGGGCTTGCAGTCACGTTTTAATCGCTATATTGAATTTCCGGACTACACGGCAGAGGAACTGCTGCAAATCTTTGAATCCAACATGCATAAATTTGATTATCGGTATGGTGAGGGAACAAAAGAAGCTTTGCAACAATATTTTGAAAACGCAGTTGCTCACAAAGATGCCAACTTCGGAAACGGACGCTTTGTGCGTAACACGTTCGAAAAAGTTCTTGAGCGCCAAGCAAACCGCCTTGCATCAGAAAACAACCTGACGAACGAAAGGCTTTCTTCCATAGAAAAAGAAGATTTATTAGACAGTTAACTTATGAGTAGGCATAAGAAAAACAACATTTATACAATCCTGATAATGGCCGTCATTGTGATTGCTTCTTTCGTGGTCACTACTGCTCTGAGATCAGTTGAGTCGGCTGAACATAACACACAATACACAGACATCGATCGAACTGTTACCTATGAACTTCCTCGCTTAAACAATCATCAGCCTGAACAAGTTATTGAACATTTAGGCTACACAGTTAGCTATAATCCCAAATGGCTTGTGCCCAACTGGGTCGCCCATGAGCTCACAAACTCAGAAACTTACGGAGAACAGGAACGCTCGAATCATTTCAAACCGGACCCGTTGGTAAAAGGAGATCCCGTAACCACCGGCGATTACTCAAAATCAGGATACGACAGAGGTCACATGGCACCGGCAGCAGATATGAAATGGTCCGAACAAGCCATGCAGGAGAGTTTTTATATGACCAACATCTGCCCACAATTGCACAATCTAAATGCCGGCGATTGGAAGGATCTGGAAGAACTGGCACGCGATTTGGCACAGCAATATGGAAACATCTATATTGCTTGTGGACCTATCGTCGAAGCCAACTATCAAACCATCGGAAAGAATCATTCGATTGCTGTTCCTTCCGCGTTTTATAAAGTGTTTCTGCGCAAGACTCACAAAGGTTGGACGTCTATCGGATTTATTATGCCTAATCAGGCAGGAAACCGACCCTTGATGACCTACATGCTTACCGTGGATGAAGTTGAAGAACAAACAGGAATAGATTTCTTTTACAATCTACCGGATAGCATTGAATCTCAAGTAGAAAGCACCTATTCCGTAGCCGATTGGTCACTGTCTCGTCATTAAATCCTCGTTTTTTTCTGTTTCCATTCCAGACGATCCTTCGTCCCCTTCACATTCCCTTCTCGTTCCTTTTTCGGTCCAATAGTACGTGATTAGTAGGTTATTAGTAGGTGATTAGTAGGTGATTAGTAGGTGATTAGTAGGTGATTAGTAGGTTATAATCGGTCCGTTTAGCGAACATTTGTGGTATATCTTTCACTTTGCAAGTAAAAAAATGCCTTAAAATTTGCATATATGCAAAAAAAGTTGTACCTTTGCAGCCGCAAAGGTGTGCGGAGTTAGCAAGCCTACGCTATAAAACGACAAAAAATTAAAAATATACGTATATGAAATTCAATGTTTCGAGTTCTAAACTCTTTTCGCAATTACAGGCTGTCAGCCGCGTGATTAACAACAAGAATGCGTTGCCTATTCTGGACGACGTGCTGTTTGATTTGGTAGGCAACGAACTGCGCCTGACCGCTTCGGACGGTGAGACCACCATCCGTACCTCTATTGAGGTAGAGAACGTAGAGGGCACCGGTAAGGTCGCTTCGGCAGCCAAACTGCTGCTGGAGACCCTCAAGGAGTTCAGCGAGCAACCCCTGGCTTTCACCATCGACGAGAACAACTTCGCAGTTAACATGGTCAGCCAGAACGGTACCTACTCGTTCGTAGGCGTGAACGGCAACGAGTATCCCGAGATGCCGAACACCGAGGCAGACGCTCGCCAGATCCTGCTGCCGGCTAACGTGCTGCAGAACGCGATCGAGAAGACTATCTTCTGCACCGCAGACGATGACCTGCGCCCTGTGATGAACGGTATCTTCTTCGATATCGCAGAGGACAAAGTGACGATGGTCGCTACCGACGCACACCGTCTCGTTCGCTACTCCAACACCGGCGTACAAGCAGGCACCGCTGCCAGCTTCATTCTGCCGAAGAAACCCGCTTCGCTCCTCAAGAACCTGCTCGCTAAAGCAGACGAGGATGTCAAAGTGACTTTCGGTACCAAGAACGCCCGCTTCGAGTTCGGCAGCACGATCGTTGTTTGCCGTCAGATCGAGGGCCGTTTCCCGAACTACAACGCTGTTATCCCGCAGGGCAACCAGAACATCGTCACGGTGGACCGTCAGACCATCATCAACGCCTGCAAGCGCGTAGCTGTGTTCGCTAACAACGGCACCGCACAACTCCGTCTGGCACTCAGCGAGAACCAGATCAAGATCTCCGCACAGGACATCGACTTCTCCACGAGCGCAGAAGAGACCATCAGCTGCGACTACAACGGCACCCCGATGGCTATCGGTTTCAAAGCTCCGTTCCTCATCGACCTGCTCTCGTCGATCGCTTCGGCAGACGTGCAGCTCAAGCTGGCTGACCCGGCACGTGCAGGACTCATCCTTCCGGTTGAGAACGAGGAGAACGAAGACGTGCTCATGTTGTTGATGCCGATGCTCTTAAATGACTAATATGTTCCGTTCATTGACCGCGCAAGAGATTGCGCAACTGGAGGCACAAGGCTGCGCGGCAACCAACTGGTCTGAAGTGGAGGTAGCACAGGCGTTTGAGCCGCTGCACGTTCACAACACCCATTTCTCCGGACACAACCAAATAGGTGTCTTCAACCGCGAGATCGAGTTACCGGGTGGATTAAAAATCCACTCGGGTATCTACAATGCCACGTTGCATAACTGCGAAGTGGGCGACGACTGCCATCTGTACAACATCCACAACTACATCGCCAATTATCACATCGGCAGCAACACCTGCATCGAGAACGTGAACGCGATCCTTGTGGACGGCCGCAGCACGTTCGGCAACGGCGTGCGTGTACCGGTGATGAACGAAGGCGGCGGACGTGAGATCCCGATCTTCAACGAGTTGAGTGCCAGTTTGGCGTATATCCTCACGCTCTACCGTCACCGTCCGAAGATGATTCATGAGATCGAGCGCCTCATTGATGCGTACGCAGAGGAGCACGCCTCCGATCACGGATACATCGGTGACCATGTGCGCATCCTCAACTGCGGTTCAATCAAGAACGTGTACGTAGGTGACTACGCCGAACTGAGCGGTGTGAGCCGGCTCAAGAACGGTTCGATCAACTCCAACGAAGCCGCTCCGATTCGTCTCGGCAGCGGTGTCAAGTGCACGGATTTTATCATCGCTTCCGGCGTGGAGATCGGCGACTCGACCCTTGTGGACAAGTGTTTCGTGGGACAGGGCTGTATCTTCGACAAACACTATTCGGCCGGCGAATCGCTGTTCTTCTCCAACTGCCAAGGCATGCACGGTGAGGCTTGCGCGATCTTCGCAGGTCCGTACACCGTGACGCACCATAAATCGACGCTGCTCATTGCAGGTATGTTCTCGTTCCTCAATGCCGGCTCGGGAAGCAACCAATCGAACCATATGTACAAACTCGGTCCGATCCATCAGGGTATCGCCGAACGAGGTGCCAAGACTACTTCGGACAGTTACCTGTTGTGGCCGTCCAAGATAGGTGCGTTCAGCCTCGTCATGGGTCGTCACACGCACCATTCGGACACCTCCGACCTGCCGTTCTCCTACCTCATCGAGAACAATGCGGAGAGTTATCTGGTGCCCGGAGCCAACTTACGTACCGTAGGTACGATTCGTGATGCGCAGAAATGGCCGAAGCGTGACAACCGAAAGGATCCGCATAAACTGGACCAGATCAATTTCAACCTGCTGTCGCCGTACACGGTACAGAAGATGTGGAATGGTCGCAATATCCTCAACGAGCTGCAAGCCCTCAGCGGCGAGAACACGGATGTGTACGGATACCGCAACTGCAAGATCCGCAACACTTCGCTTCGCCACGGACGCGAACTGTACACGATCGGTATTCAGAAGTTCCTGGGTAACAGCCTCATCAGCCGTCTGGAGAAATCCGAATGGCACACGATGGATGAACTGCGCGCTATGCTGCGTCCGGACAGTCCCAGCGGTTCGGGTGCATGGGTGGACCTCTCCGGCCTGATTGCACCGAAGGGTGAAGTGACGCGGCTGTTAGATGATATCCAGAACGGCGTTTTGTCGCTCAACGATATCCAGGCACGTCTCATAGAGATGAACGCCAACTACTACTCCTACGAGTGGACTTGGGCGCTCGAGAAACTGGAGCAGGTTTGGGGTTGCGACGTGGAGCACGTGACGCTGGCACAGATCCGCAAGACTATTCAGGAATGGCGCGAAGCGGTCGTCAAACTGGATCACATGGTCTATGACGATGCCCGCAAGGAGTTCGACCTCAACAGCCAGACAGGCTTCGGAGCAGACGGCGACCGCGAACAGGCGGAAGCGGATTTCGAAGAAGTACGCGGCTCGTTCGAGTCCAACTCGTTCGTCAAAGCCGTACTCGAACACATCGAGCGCAAGACCGAATTAGGCAACAAGATGCTGGCTAAATTAGCAGAAATCAAATAAATGGGAAATGGTAAGTTGACCATATTAGGATGCGGCAGCGCGAAGCCGACCAAGACCACCTCGCCTTCGAGCCAGTTGGTGGAGCTGTGTGACAAATCGTTCCTCGTCGATTGCGGCGAAGGGACGTTGCTGACGATGCAGAAACTCGGCGTTCATACCGGGCGACTCTATAACATCTTCATCTCGCACTTGCACGGCGACCACTGTTTTGGTCTGATCGGTCTGCTCACTACGCTCGGTATGCTCAAGCGCACACAGCCGATGCATATCTATGCCCATCCTGATCTGGAGAAACTGCTCACTCCCCTACTCAATTACCACGCCAACGATCGGCAGTACGAGATTGTCTTCCACCCCATCAACCCGCGTAAGCACGAGGTAATCTACGAAGATCGCACCGTGTCGGTCGAGACTGTTCCGCTCAAGCACAGTGTGCCCACTTGCGGATTCCTGTTCAAAGAGACACACCGCGTCAAGAACGAAGACGGCTCGTTTGGTTATGAGACGCGTAAGCGCTACGCCTACTGCTCGGACACGCAGTACAGTGAGAAGATCATCCCTATCATCGAAGGGGTCGAGACACTCTATCACGAGGCTACATTCCTGCAGTCGATGACCGCTCGCAGCAAAGAAGTGATGCACTCCACCGCTGCCGATGCCGCAACGATTGCCCAAAAAGCCAACGTAGGAAAACTCATCATCGGACACTACTCTGCACGCGTAGAGGACCACAGCCTCTTCCTGCAAGAAGCCAAACCGATCTTCGACAACACCTTCCTCGCGGAGGAGAACCTGGTATTTGATCTCTGAAAACTGAATACTGAACACTCTCATGGCAAAGCCCACTATCCAATATGTCTGCTCTTCCTGCGGTGCCAAAGCTCCGCAACTGCTCGGACGTTGTCCGGTATGCGGCGAATGGGGAACGTATGAAGAGGAAATAGAGGTTACGGGAAACGGGTTACGGGTTACGGGGAAACGTTCTCCTGGTGAGACTCGGCCGAAACGTCTCCAAGACGTAGAGGCTTCCGAAGAGATGCGCATCGACATGCGCAACGGAGAGTTCAACCGCGTGTTGGGCGGAGGACTCGTGCCCGGTAGTCTGGTCCTGTTAGGCGGAGAACCGGGTATCGGCAAGTCCACCTTGGCCCTGCAAGTGCTCATGCAACAGGGCGAGCGCAAGACGTTCTACGCCTCGGGCGAAGAGTCGGTGCGCCAACTCAAACTGCGGGCCGAACGGCTGGCAGGCAATGCAGAGAACCTCTATATCTCCTCCGAGACCTCGCTCGAACGCATCCTGGACCAGGTCAAAGAACTCGAACCCGAGATCGTCGTCATTGACTCCATCCAGACCATCGGAACCGAAGCCATCGAAGCGTCTATCGGTTCGCTCAGCCAAGTGCGCGAATGCGCAGCACGTATTCTGGAATTCGCCAAGACGCGCAACATTCCCTTCATCATCATCGGACATATCAACAAGGAAGGCTCACTCGCCGGCCCGAAAGTGCTGGAGCACATCGTGGACACCGTGCTGCAGTTCGAAGGGGACCAGCAGTACATGTACCGCATCCTGCGGGCACAGAAGAACCGTTTCGGTTCAACATCCGAACTGGGCATCTACGAGATGCGACAAGACGGCCTGCGCGAAGTGACCAACCCGTCCGAACTGCTGCTCTCCACAGCACGCGAAGGGCTGTCCGGTATCTCGATCGCAGCCGCAGTGGAAGGCGTACGCCCGTTCCTCATCGAAGTACAGGCACTCGTTTCCTCTGCTGCCTACGGCACACCGCAACGTTCATCCACCGGTTTTGACGGCAGACGACTCAACATGCTGCTGGCCGTGCTGGAGAAACGCGTCGGGTTCAAACTGCTGCAAAAAGATGTCTTCCTTAATATCGCAGGCGGCCTGCGCGTACAAGACACCGCGATCGACCTTGCCGTCCTCGCGGCCGTTCTAAGCAGTAACATGGACATCGCCCTCGATCCCGGAACCTGTCTCTGCGGAGAAGTGGGACTCGCAGGCGAGATTCGCTCCGTCAGCCGTATTGAGCAACGTATCTCCGAGGCTGAGAAACTCGGTTTCCGGCGTATCCTCATTCCGGCAGACCAGAAAATAGACCCTTCCCGCTACGCAATCGAAGTCGTTCCCGTACGCAAAGTGACAGACGCTTTTCGGCTCCTAATTAAGAACTAAAGAACGAAAAATAAGGTATTTTATGTTCTATTTGGTGTATTTTGAAGAAAAATACACTTTTTTTTGCATTTTTTTGTCAAAATATTTGGTCAGTTCAAAAAAAAGCAGTACCTTTGCATCCGCTTTCGAAAAAAACAGTGATCTTTAAGAGATTAATTAAAGAAAAAAATTGCGGAAATAGCTCAGTTGGTAGAGCACGACCTTGCCAAGGTCGGGGTCGCGAGTTCGAGTCTCGTTTTCCGCTCTTTTTTTTTGCACTTTATGAGTGTAAGCCCAGATGGCGGAATTGGTAGACGCGTGCGTTTCAGGTGCGCATGCCGCGAGGTGTGCAGGTTCGAGTCCTGTTCTGGGCACAAGCACAAAGTGTGAGCGCAGGTGGTGAAATTGGTATACACGCTACTTTGAGGGGGTAGTGGTCGCAAGATCGTGTGAGTTCGAGTCTCATCCTGCGCACAAGGGTTGAAAATCAATACGTGTGATTCCAACCTTTTCCAACTTCTCCACGTACTCTTTCACCTCGTCTGTATAGCGCCCTAACTCCTTCCACGCACGGACAAACTGGTCGTGGTTATTCTTCTTGTTGTAGTCTTCGACCAATTGTTCTGACATCCATCGGGTGATATCCCGAACGGAGCAGGCACGACGCACATAGCCCAACTGCCGCAAGGCATAGATAGCAGCAGACAGGCACTTGAAATAATCCCACTCTTTCTCTTGAATTCGCAGGTACTGCGTCAGCTGTTTCTGCTGATGTTCGCTCACCTCTTTCTCCCAGAAGAGCACAGGTTTCTCGGGCTTGAGATGGCGGGTGATATATTTCTTCCAGTTGAGCATCCATTGTGCCCATAGCTGTTGCCGGTCGTCAGGCAAGGCGTCTATTTCGTCTTTCAGAAAGAGCCAGTTGGTTTCTTGTTCGACGACGAAGTTCCGATGTCTGGCAGCGCGGGGTTGGGCCCCAGGGAGTTCCCGTACCTGCGCTTGATAAGTAGTCCACACCCAAGTGAGATAGCGTTTGTAGATATCCTCCGCGGCCTCGCCTTCAAAGATGAAAGTGAGTTCGTCCGTTTGGTCGTCACGTTGCAGTTGCTCAAAGAGCGCATTGACCTGCGCGGGATCCGTCCAGTTTGTGTGTAAGAACTGTTGCCGACGCGTCTCTGTCTGCGCGGCGTTCAGCAACCATTGTGCAAAAGGTGCTTCCCACGGACAGCACTCCCAGATATGGTTCCGGAAGGTCTCAACGGTCAGGTAGCGCATGTACGTCGTCACTAATTGCAGCGCCAGATCCGACAGCCGCACATTCGGGCATATATCCCCCCACTCAACTTCCGATGTCGCCAAATCGATATACGCGTTATTAAGCAACTCAACCTCCGCTCCTAACAATCCCCATTCCTCGCGTCGCACTTCGCGCTCGTACTTCTTGATCCACGCCATCCGCTCCGCGTCGCTATCTATCGCTATACCTCGCCGGGTGCCTTCCTCCGTGTCCACAATCAACGCACTCAGCAGCGCAGCGCCCGCCACGCCGCCTATCTCAATTTCCGTCTGAGACACCTTCAGATAGTGGTCCTCGTAGCGGATTTGCTCATTGATGATATAATCTTCTAACATAATCGGGTGTTTTTCGGGAACAAAGGTACAACTTTTTGTTGATATACGCAAATTTATTTGCAAAAAGAGGCCGGTATAGGCAGAAATAGGCAGAAAAGGGATAACTAAAACAATCGGGCGACTCATTCATTGAGCCGCCCGTGAGATTTGTACTTGGTACTTAGTCCCTTGGTCACTTTACCAGCGCGCCTTGCGCATTATAAACCTTCTCTCCACGGAGAATGAAGATCTGACCATAAAATATTAAAAAGTTTTAAAATATTTGCATATATCAAAAAAAAGTACTACCTTTGCAGCGGAAAACAAAATAACTCATTCCATTGAGTAAAAATACTAAGTGTATTGAGTAAAAATTTGAAGTATGATGCAACGTCCTTATTTTGAAACGATTACGAAGCGATTAAATGGACCAAGAAAGTTCATTCAAATCATCGAAGGACCTCGTCAGGTCGGTAAATCAACGCTTATCAAACAAGTACTAAAGAGCCTTTCGATGCCTTGGGTGCATTTCTCTGCTGATAATGTGCCGGCAACTCGTTCAGCTTGGATCAGTGATTGCTGGGCTACGGCGCGCAATAAACTCCAGATGGAGAAACTGCCCGAGTTGCTGCTCGTTATAGATGAGGTACAAAAATTACTGAACTGGGGTGAAGTCGTAAAGAAAGAGTGGGATGCCGATTCCTTCAATGATGTGCCCATCAAAGTAGTGCTGTTAGGTTCGTCCCGCGTACGTTTGGAAAAAGGACTAAGCGAAAGCCTTAAAGGACGTTTTGAGACCATTAAAATGCCTAACTGGTCTCTTGCAGAAATGCAAGAAGGTTTTGGGATGACCATCGACGAATATATCTATTTCGGCGCTTATCCGGGAGCCGCTGATTTGCGTCATGATTTGGATAGATGGCAGGAGTATATCAGCAGTTCCATTGTGGACGCGACGATAAACAACGACATTTTGATGGACACTCCTATCGCCAAACCGGCATTGTTACGTCAGACGTTTGAATTAAGTAGCGCTTATTCCGGACAAGAAGTGTCGCTGACAAAGATGATCGGACAGTTGCAAGATGCAGGAAACACCACTACACTCGCTCATTATTTAGATCTTCTCAACCAGAGCGGCATGGTTTGTGGGCTTAGTAAGTATGCCGTTGATAAAGCACGCCGCCGTAACTCTATTCCCAAGTATCAGGTCTATAACAATGCATTGATGAGTCTCTATTGCGAGCATGATTTTGAAGCGGCAAGGGCTGATCATAAATTATGGGGGCGGTTGTTTGAATCTGCAGTCGGAGCACATATCATGAATTGTGCTTATACCGGACGGTTTAATGTTTATTATTGGCGCGATGGAGGAGAAGAAGTAGATTTTGTATTAGTAAAAGATACAAAGGTCGTGGCGATAGAAGTGAAAAGTAATCACGAAAAAGACACTTCCGGCCTGCATACTTTCCAAGAGAAATTCCATCCTCATCGATCTGTTTTGGTGGGCGAAGAAGGCATTCCTATTGAGACTTTCTTGAAATCAGACTTAAAAGAATTATTTACGTAATTCAATGTTTTGTAGCGCTTTTGCTGTGAAATAAGGCTTACAATCACAACAAACACACGGGCGACTCATTGCATTGAGCCGCCCGTGAGATTTGTACTTGGGACTTAGTCCCTTGGTCACTTTACCTTACTTCTTGGCCTGTGAGGGTGTAGATCTTGTCACCGCGGAGGATGAGGATTTTTCCGTCGCGAAGGATCTTGGACGCCTCTTCTGAACTATTTCCAGAGGGGAAGGGGGTAGTGTCGATGGAAGTAGGATCGGAAGGCGTATAGGATGCAGTAATCGGATCTGCAGATTCCGCCTCGCGGTTGCCTTTGGATGGATGAACCAATACTACGTTTTCCATCTGAATCAACTGTCCGTTCATGGCATTAGCCGATTTTGCATCCCAAATCCATTCAACGACAGCTCCTTCGTGACCAGATAGTGTGGTATTGCTGAACGCGAAGAGGATAACACGATAGGTGTTTTCGTCAATGGGTTGCACTACTATTTGATGCCCGTTAGCACGGGAAGTAAGCGCATATGACGTCCATGGCGTTAAGCCCGTAACATCAAACTGCACTCCGGCTATTTCGGAATAATTATCCAGATCTACGTACAAATGGTATTCCGTGCCCTTTGTTTCTTCTCTGAAAGATAGGCTGTTCGGCTCATAGACATCTGCCGTTAAAGAGACGGATTTCATGCGGGCAGTGGGATCATTGGAATAAACCTGCATGGTAGTGGCAAATGCACCTTCTTTCGCGGGCAAGATCTCGACCTCAATGTTCTGCGTCGTGTAGCGCGCTATTTCTATCGGCAGCGGAGTAACCACCCGCAGCCCTTCGCTCAGGAACGTGACGCGCTCCACCGTCAGCGGCACTTGACCGTTATTGCGTACGGAATAGGTAGCCGTGTGGGGCTGGTCGATCCGTATATGTCCGAAATCCAAGGACGAATTGCCAGAGATGGTAGGACTTTGGATGGATACGTAGGACTGATAGACAGCCGACACCATGTTGGCTTGCGCAGCATTGACGAGCATCGTGTTAATCGGTCTCAACGTATAACTGCCGCTCGTGCCGTCCAGCCGCACGCGGAAAGAAAGCAGGTCTCCATCTTCGTCCGCAACAGGAGTATTCGTCGGCGAATAGAGCAGTAACGTCAGCGTGTCATTGGACATCGTGCTGAGTACACTACATCCTTCTGCTCGCGCCAAAGGTTCTGCACTGCCTGATATAAACACCAATTGTTTCGGCATCTTGAAGGACACTTGTGCGCCGACGATGGACTCCATATTGTTCATGCGCACACGTATCATAACTGTGTCATCTGAGATACCCGAAGCGGGCTGTACGCGCAACTCATTCACGGAGAACGGATCGGCGATGAGTGCCGCTATATTCGCGCCATATACATCGGGATCATTGATGGCATCGGAACGCAGACGGACGGTTTCGCTAATCGCGCCATGAACAGTCGGAGCAAAGGTAATCACAATGTTCTGCGTCTGTCCGGCAGCTATGGTGTATCCCGTTTCGGACACAGAGAACTCCGAGGCAGAGAAGAGAATGTTACTGATATGCAGCGGTTCGTTACCGGTGTTACGCACTTGCAGCGTCCGCGTATAAGTCGCGCGGATAGGAATATGTCCGTAGTCTAACGACTTGGTTACTACCTCAATCTTCGGGGATAACAGAGTCAATGAACCGTTTGCCGTATTGCTTTCCACTTTCTGACCACTGGTTCCGGTCATTACTGTTTCCGCTTTTAGCGGATACATAGCAGGCTCATTACCAAGCTTCACTTGGAAAGTAAACAACTCGCCTTCGTCGCCGTTTAGTGCTGCTTGTGTCAGCGAGAAAACGGCTATCCGAAGCGTATCATCGGTAGCGGAAGCTACCAAACTATGTCCGTTGGCGCGTGTGCTATTCAGCAAAGCGGAGTTGGCGACATATTGCAAATGTTCGCCTAACGGAATCGCCGCTTGCAATGCTGTTACCGCGTCATCGTTCGCCAGCGACACACTCACCGTCATCGTCTCACCCGGGTGACCGGAGGACGCGGACAGCGAGAGCGTGTTCGTCGCCGATGCCAACAACGGCAAAGCATTTAGTATGAAAATCAATAATCGTTGCATAATGAGTTTTGCCTTGTCTTTCGACTTTCTACTATTTTACCTGCTGTCCCATTACATCATAGATGTGCTCACCGATGCGGATATACATATGTCCGTTCTCGATGTACTTTGTGGAGCACGGTATAAACAAGTTACCATCAAGGTCTTGCGATACACGCGGAGCGGCAACTACATTATGTCCCTGCGCGTCACTCAGAACAATGTTCGTCAGTTCGGCATCGCCGATCTGGAGCAAAGCCGTCTTGCCTACACCGATGGTCTTGCCACTCATCGAGTATGCCATGAACAGATAATTGTTCTCGTCCTGCCATGTGCCTACTTTCTCAAACTCATTAAGCGCAGCGAGCGGAACGATATTCTGCTCCTTGTCAGCGGCAAAGGTGCATTGTACGCCGCCGAGAACTGCGTCACTCTCTACATAAAGAATACCGTTCTCGATGTAGTAAGAAGCCGTCTCTTGCTGTACCGCTTGCGAACCTGCCTGTGGGTGCAAAATTAGGTCAATGGTAGCCACAACGTCGATGATGTTCACCTGATCATCAGAGTTTACATCGGCTGCTTCGAAGATAAACGGCTGCGGGTTTTGGCGGGTAATATAGTTCACCTCAGTAATGACATCCGCAACATCGACTGTCATAGATCCGTTCGCGTCGCCCTTAATAGCTGTAAGCGGACGAGCCACAACGGCATTGCTCAAATCATAGGAATTGAGAGAAGTGGTAACTTGACGGATAACATAGTAGTAATCCTTACCGGGCACTACGTTGTAGTCGATAAATTGGGTATCTTCAGCATCAATCAGGGTGGAGTTGATACAGATAGTGTCAAAATGATATTCGGTCTTGTTCTTATTCCAAATTGTATCCGTATTCCAACGATAGATATTGTAACCTAACAAGTCTGCAAAATCTTCTTCATCGGTCTCCCATGTCAAAGTTACCTTGCCAAGTCCGGCCTCCGCCATAAGTCCTGTGGACATAGAGCCGGCAGCTGCAATCTCCATATGGAATCTCCAATTTTCTTCGGGAATCTCAAAGTGCTCATTATCTTTGGCTCCAGTTACTTTAAAGGTGTTAAGACCATCTGAAACGGTTTTGGCACTGATGGTAAAATATGCTGTATATATGGTACTATCCGCAGACCAAAAACAATTATCAGTAACATAATGTTGAGTGTAAGGCTCTCTTACACCGAAAGAAACATTCGGTGTCACACCAACATCCATCGGACGATTGAAATAGACCTCGCATTTATGCGTGCCGACTCCGATAGGTGGAAGCACATCGAACTCATCTTGTGCATCAATACCATCTATCAATATCTTCCATACAATACCATGAGCTTTTGCAACGGGACGAGTAAGCATATTAGAAAAATCCACATATCCAAAACTTGTACCGCTTTCTATATCAAGAACGTGCTTACGAATCTCACTTTCTTTAGAAGATCCATAATAATTCTCTTTCATAAGATGTACCGTAGGTGTATTTTCTCTACTAATAATGATAGTACTATTGTCAAAATAATTGGATTGAGATACAGATAATGGGACATTACTGCCATAACTATTCCATTGATGCGTGTTGTTTATCACATTCGTATAGATACAATATCCCTTTCCATTATAAAATATACTATAACCATAGTTCTCAAAGAAATTACTATATCTTAATTGTAACTTAGGGAAAGCATAATCATAATGACAACGTTGAATAATACAATTTTCAATAAATAGATTATTGAGAGTAGCTTCGCTCATAGCCCTTCCAAAATCAAATACTGCTACATATTTCAATGTACCGTTATTTAGAGATACAGAACAAGTATGACTTGGTTCATAATGGTCAACTCCTTGAAACACAATCATACTATCAGGAGTTCCTATTGCGTTAAATGTAGCTCCACTAGCGGCAGAAATACCTGTATTTGGTCTAAACTTTAACACGGTACCCGGTTTAATCGTTAATGTTACCCCTGCAGGTATGGCTAAATAATTAGTTACTATGTAATGTACATTTGGATACAAAGTCAAATCCTCAGAAATCATACCTCCTATTTCTACTCCATTCTCAACCTTTAATGTAATGCTTTGAACCAACGTATCCGTAACATTATCGCATATAGCAAATAATGTCAGGCTTATTTGTCGCTCGTCGGGACATTCTGAACTAATATGCAAACGCCATGGATTGTGAGAAGATGCTTTTGCATAAATGCTTAATGGTTTGCCAAAATAGGCAGTGTCTTGTAAATGCTGTACCATTGTTGTGTCATCCCACCGCCATTCTCCATATTCTTCAAATCCTGTTTTTATCCAGAAACGGATATTTTCCGCTTGCCCCCATGCATTCTTAAATATGGGGTATATTTCCAATGTCTCACCTGCATCTGCACGACCATCACCATCACCGTTTATAGAATCTGCCATACTATAACTTACCAATGTCAATTCGGGATGACGATTTGCATCTGTAATGTTAAATGTTGTCAAAACATCTATATTTCCATTTCGCGTATGAATCAAGTCTCCAAAAAGTATTTCTTGGCTTAATATCTCTTTGCATTGAATAAGACGTGAAACTGCACCTGCTACTAACGGACAAGCCATAGAAGTTCCATTTAATTTTTTGTACCGACCTCCAGGAAACGTACTTAATATTTGATATCCCGGTGCCCGTAATTCATAATTATACAACGCATCATACGTAGAAAATATCGGTCCGTCCGGGTCAACGTTGCTAAAACTTGCCCGTTCTCCTTGTGCGTTTGCAGAAGCTTCAACACCTAATACAAAAGAGAATGCGGCAGGGAACATTGGTCCGATATAAAACGGATAAATTGAAGCGCCATCATTACCTGCTGCCGCAACCAATACAGCATTGGCATATGCTCTCGCAAGCGCCTGCTCTTCTGCGAGCGAATAACTATAACTACCAATAGACATCGAAATCACATCTGCACCCTTGGCGGCGGCATAGTCAATACCTTTGACGATGGTGGCTACGTCACCTGTTCCGTTCGATTGCATGACCGTCACCGGCATAATGAGTGCGTCAGGGTTAGCACCCGTGATACCTATACCGTTGTTGCCTACCGCTGCGGCTATGCCGGCACAGTGTGTACCGTGACCGTTGAAATCGTTGGTTACACTATGATTATTGATAAAATCCCATCCGTGGATATCATCCTTGAAACCATTGGCATCATCGTCTTGTCCGGCGATTCCGGCAGCTTCAGCGGCATTCGTCCAGATATTGGCTGCCAAATCGGGGTGCTCAATGTCCACGCCCGTATCCAAAATGGCAATCACCGGACGCTTGCTACTTTTCTTGGGTTTGTCCCAAAGGGCAGGCAGATTGATGGCTTGCAGACCCCACTGTTGGCTATAGAGCGGCTCGGAGGTATAGGTCTGCTGATTGGCTGTCGGGATAGAATCATCGTACGGAAGCGCCATAGTATAAACGATATAGTTCGGCTCGGCGAACTCCACTTCGTCCATCGCTTTGAGGCGGTTGATGGCTTCGTGCATCGTTTGCGCTTTCTCGGCTTTCAGCGTCAGGCGGTAGAGTTTGCTCAGGTCTTTTACTTCAACATCTTTGCCGTTATAGGCTTTGACGCGGCGACCGACGTTCTTGTGTCCGGTCATTGGCATGAGTTGTTCTACGGAGTCCACGCCCAATTCCTCAAAGAGGGCATCTACGGCATTGACTTGGCTGGTCTGAAACTTCGCCTTTTTCGGTGCACGCATCTGTACCGCGCCATCGGCTTTGAACTTAACCAAGATCTCACCTTCGCGATAGGCGTTTTGGTTCATACGGTCAATCTTAACGACCTCGTCTTCGTTGTTCGCGCTTTGGGCGAACATTCCTGCTGCGGCTACTAACATTGCCGTCAAAAGAAGGAGTTTGTGCTTCATATTAATTGGAGTTGTTTGTAAATATGGTTAGTTTGTGATTTTATTTCAAAAAAGCGCGAACGATCCTTATCTTAAGTTAGAGGTTGTAGGATACCCGTCATAGCAGATAAGTCACGCTCGCGCAAACACGAGCGTTTACCGACTTATTCTGGCTTGACTTCGAAACTTCCTACATTTCTAACTTACCAAATAAATCGCAAACGCGAATTGTTACTATGTCACCGCTTTTTTACGCTGCCGGTGCCAGCGGTGGTTCTATCCCTCGATTACACCTGCGTGTAACTGTTCTACCGGGAATACCAAATCCCAACTCTTGCCCCACACTATATTTCCGTCTTCTATCTCAAAACGGCGAAAATTACGAGGGTCAAGATACTTATTATACTGCGGATGAGGGTGACGACGGATGAAGTCACCTATATCCACTCGGCAGGTCGTTTGGTCGCTAAACTGCAAATCTATAGTACAGTTCCCCGCGTCTTTTGCTCCTATTATACAAAGTCTGCTCATAGTTATAATTTGGTTTTAATGGTTGTACTTTTTACTGCCTGTCTCAAAACAAAGAATTTAATCCATTTTGTAATGATATTCTTGCTATATTTCCGAATAAACTCCTCGGCTGTCTTTTGATCCTTGGATGACAACGGTTCTTCCCCTGCCTTCTCGCGAACTCGGATCTCTACCAAAACACCATTATCCATAATAAGTTCAAAAATACTTTGACATCCTTTATGGGTGACATGCACATGAATAGGCTCATGTTCATTCGAATAGAAGAAAAAGACAAATCCGAAATATTCAAAAATCTTTGGCATAGTGTTGGTTATTACATTTTGCGCTGCAAAGATACTACTTTTTGCGCATATATGCAAACATTTATAAAGATTTTGCGATTTTAACCACAAAATTCATATAGATTTTGCGATTACGTTCACATTTTTAGAACTCATATGGTGCTTTAGCAGTACATTTATGATTATCCGGACACAACACACGGGCGACTCATTCATCGAGCCGCCCGATTTGTTTCTTTGTACTTGGGACATTGATCGTCTGTTTAAAATAAAACACGCGCGGGGCTGATGCTCCGCGCGTGGGGATAAAGTTGGAATGACCGGATGATAGGATATATCATCGGGTATTTCTTACCAAACTTCGTTGGTCTCAACTCCAGTTTTGACGTCCATGTTGCTGGCAGCGGAAGGCGTACTGACAACACAGATCGCACCGGCGCTGAACAACGGCATGGTCTGTACTTTTGGGATGCAATATTGTTTCTTACTCATAATGTTGTCCTCCAATTAAAATCATTGAATAACCTGACCTTGTGCGTTGTAGCGTACGCCGTTCTTGATAATAACGAGTTGTCCGTCCTCAATGCGTTTCTCGCTCATGATACCATCAGCGGCATTGTCGATGCCGGTAGCCTGTTGCTCGTTATTGAAGACGAAGCGCAGTTTCTTCGGTGCGTAAGCTGCTCCACCGCTGATGGTGAGGTAAGCTTTGTGCGCAGGAATCTTTCCGGTGAACTCGTAGAAACCAACGCCAGTTACACTATTGTCGGTCGAGTGTCCGGAGAGCACGTAGCAGTTTGCCGGAGCATCTGTTTTGGAGTCAACACCGTGCAGGTGATTGGTAGCGCTGAACGAGACTGGTGCGTCATCGGTTGCAATCAAATCCACGGAAGCGGCTTCAGACTTGAGAATGACGGCATTGCCGGCAGGAATCACTTGTCCGTTTTCTGCAATCTTGGTCATCAGCAGTTCGTTTGTGTTGAGTTCTGCTACGTACGCTTCCGTGCCAGCAGGGAGTTGATACTTTTTCTCGCTATCATAGAAGGTGCTATAATAAACGTCTTCATTATCAGGATCCGGTTTGGCTTTTACTTCGACCATAGGAATGACGGAGATAGCTTTGATAATTGCCTTCGGTCCAGCCTTTTTAGCAGCCGGAGCACGATGCTTCGGAGCAGGAGAACCACCGGTTGGCCATAAATAAACCAGTACGGCTGATACTTCTGCTACATCGTAGTTCACCTCTGCTGTATCCATTGTCGGTTGAGTAATCGTAGCCGTTCCACCGTTACGGATGAGCACCTTGAGTTCATAACCTTCTACCGTCTGACACTGAATTTTAATCTTACCTCTACCCGCGGCTACGTTGAAGGTAGTAGCACCCGGCAGAAGGTCATTCCATTCTTTCTTTCCAGTAGCCATGGAATCCAATGCCACTTGCAGGTTCTCTGCTGTTACGGTAGAATTAATTTCCAATTGTTCCGCCGTTGAGTTGTAGAGATCACTCATTGTGTTACTAAATGCCATACTTGCGTTGGTAGCAGGGTTCAGATTCATCTTAGTCTGTGCAACAGCATCCATAGGAGTCAGGAAAGGATGGATCTCTACCGGAATTTTGATTGTCTGACGATAAGGCCAGTAGCGGAAGTCTTCCTTGTTCCCATTCGGATTATCAAAATGGGAGAATCTGTAATACTCATATACGATTGTATCCAAACCGGCTGCGTGAGGATAGAACTGCACATGGTTTATTTCCTCATTAGGTTTCCAGCACGATTTATGGGTAGTAGTAGCAGTAGCGACCATTTGATACGACATTTCATTACCGTCATCGCGAACTACATCCAGAGCTATTCTGTCACCTTCCGTCATTACCAAATTGGTACGTGGTGTATGATCTAGATCCTCTACATGACACGCAGCCATCGGGTTAGTATTCATAATGTAATAGTAGTCAAACGAAGCATGAGAGGAGGCATACGTCTCGTCGCCTGCAAAAGAAACCGTGATAACCGCATGACCATAATCGTTCTGCACAAATTGTATGGTGCGGTATATATGCTCCTCATCTATAAAATCAGACAAACTAACAGCAACAACACTCTCGTCCGAAGAGGTGATGGTCAGCGACTTTTCACTTATTGTATTTGACAATTCGCTATCGCGCAGATAAACGTTCGGAAGAGTATAAGAAACACCAAACGAACCAAGATCCGTATCCACTATAGTGAATTGTCCATCATAATAATTTTTCCCCCCGTAGATAACAACGGAAGTAGCCGTTTTGTTTTCAACGACCGGTTCGTCTCCCGGATCTTCACCACCTGCGTTAGCAACCGTAAACACGATAGATGAAATCGGGCCGGAAGCTAAGTATGTTCCTGTGCCATCGGCTTGCAAGGTTACGGACGCAGCATTACCTGTCCATTTAAGAAGTTTCGGGTTTTGCGGATCCAAAGTCCATTTGGATCCCTCTACTAGAGGAAGTGCACCTTCATAGTCATAGGTCATAGCAATGACAATGCTTGTCAATTGGCCGGATTCGGGAGCAAATGTAAGCGATCCGTTATTATTCATAGAGAAACCACAATAGCCATAATTATACAGGAATTGACAATACTGACCAGCTGCGTAGTTTGCTGCATTAGTAACTGTTATTGTCTTAATCGTTTGAGATTCACCCGTTCCCACATTGACCGTATCAAGATCCTCTGCATCCCACGTAATAGTAGTACCTACAGGTTCCGGATCGGGATCAGGAGTCTGCTCATCAGTAGCAAAGGTAAAGTCAATGGATGTAATGTTGCTTACATACGCATCGGCCATAACAACTGATGCGGCATCGCCTGACCATGACAATGTATGCTGCTCACCACTCCAAGTCCAGCCATTTGCACTTGCATAATTCTCATCAGTATGAATTACAATGCTTGTCATATTAACAGAGGAAAAAGTGAGCGTGCCGCCTCCATTAACGCTGATACGAGAAACATTGGCATCTTCATAAGTGTCATAATAAAAATAGCTATAATCGCTATTACTCCCACTGTTTGGAGTATTAGCAGTTACAGAGATTCCGTTAACCCCCTGAGATGAAGTGAACCCCAAAAGTTAGACACAAAACAAAAGTGTCGCTTATGGTACATTCACTAGAGGAGAAGTTACAAGTAATTAAGATGCACAAACAAGGTGCAGGAGTTA
>Ga0310694_10000121_pt1 | contig 115888 bp, 116 predicted proteins | sample 174DNAGHGhighgp2_FD_203884 | JGI IMG/M metagenome (GOLD analysis project Ga0310694, IMG submission 203884) | Sheep rumen microbial communities from Palmerston North, Manawatu-Wanganui, New Zealand - 1742 DNA GHGhigh gp2 (v2) (version 2) | ecosystem: Host-associated > Mammals > Digestive...
CACAAATAGTAAAAAGTATATATATTAAAAAATTTGGTGAGTGGTTATAATAATTATATAAATATAGTTATATATTTTCACAAATAAGAATTAATTCATATATGTGTTGCGAGTTATACTGCAATTTAAACTGCAATTAAAGCAAAAAACAATTAATAAAATGATAAAGACTAGATGATAAATCTAGTCTTTTAATTTAAAAAATACAGTGACATTTACGGTGACATTTATGGTATAATATTCTAGAGAGAAAGTGATAAAATGAATTTATTTGATAAAATTAAACCAATATTTAATATAGATGATGAAATGAATAAATTATTAAGTAATATTGATTCAAAACTAAATAATATTAAAATAACTGACAAGCAAAAAAGAAAATATATGGTTACAAAATCAAAAGTTAGATCAATTCATTCGTCACTTGCAATAGAAGCTAATTCATTATCATTATTTGATGTAGAAAATATAATAGAACATAAACAAATAATTGGTAAAAGAAATGAAATACAAGAAGTCAAAAATGCAATAGAAGCATATGATAAAATTAATGATTATGATTATAAAAGTGAAAAAGATTTTATTGAAGTACATGGTTTGATGATGAAATACTTTGATGAAGATAATGGTGGTTATAGAAATCATGGTGAAGGTGTAGAAAAAGATGGAAAAGTTATATACATGGCACCAGAATCTATATTAGTTCCATCATTAATGAAAAGTTTATTTGAATTTATAAAAAATAGTGATATGAATATCATTTTATTATCTGCAATATTTCATTATTATTTTGTGGCTATTCATCCTTTTTCTGATGGTAATGGAAGATTAGCAAGGTATTGGGTAAGTTTAATGTTAATTAACTATAATAGAGATTTTGAATTTATTCCTATTGAAGAAGAAATGTATTTAAACCACGAAGAGTATTATTCATCTATTGCTCAATGCCATGTTAATGGTAATGCAAATGTATTTATCAATTTTTTATTAAAAACAATTAATTCATCATTGGATAAAGTTATTAAGAGTAGTAAGTTTGTTTTAAATGACATTCAAAATAGAATTATCGAATTCATTATTAATGATAAATATATTACTCAAAACACAATAGCTGAAAAATTAAATGTTAATGTGAGAACGATAAAAAGAAATTTTAAAGTATTAATTGATAACAATACCATTGAAAGAGTAGGATCTGATAAAAATGGATATTGGGAAGTTATAAATTAATAATGCTGAATCATCTTAGTCTATTTCGTTCCAAACCTTTAAGAGGTACAAGCTAGAGTTAAAGCAAAAAACAATTAATTATAAAAGTATAAGAGACTAGGTAAAACTAGTCTTTTATGTTATAATATATAACTAATTGAAAGAGGGATATTATGGAAAAGGAAATATACAAAGTAAATCCAATTATTATCTATCCAGAATGTATAATTAAAACTGGTGAACAAGATAATTGCTTTTCTTGTGATAAAATAAGTGAATGTTTATCACCAAGAAGTATGTGTGTAAGACCATACAAGAATCATAAGTATGGATGTCCTAATTTTGGCAAATTACCAACATGTCCTCCTAATATTCCTTGTATGTATGATCAAATTTTTGATATTAGTGATGTATATGCAGTTGTTACTAAATTCTATTTAGAAGAATATTTTAATAAAAGAAGAGAAAAGAGACCGGATTTAGCTGAAGGTCAAATTAAAAATATTAGAATTTGGCAACCAATAGCTATTAAAGAAAATAATTATGTAATTAGTGAGTTTTATAAAGAAAATCCTAGTAAAAGGGATTATGTTTCTACAAGACTTTTAGAATGTATGGGTGTTGACGTTATGAATACTATGAAAAAAGTTGGAGTTGAGATCAAATTCCCTGTAAAAGAATATGCATATAGAGTTGCTTTTTTAGCTAAAGTCTATGAAGAAGCATTAGAAAAATATGGGTTTGAAATATATGAAGAAAATAGCAAATTAAAAAAAGGAATTAAAACACTAGTAAAAAAGAAAACTAAATAATATTATTAGTAAAATATATGTTATAATATTTCACGAGGAGGAAATAAGTATGAACGTTGTTGGTACAATGTTTTTTAAGGATAAAAAACTATTGATAGACAAACCTAGAAAAAGATCTACATATCAAATGATTGGTGGTAGAGTTGAAGAAGGAGAAACACCAATTGAAGCAGCAATTAGAGAATGTCATGAAGAGTTAGGCGATGAAGCAATATTTGATAGCAGCTTAATCGAATTAGTTATGGAGTTTGATGAAATAGCTACAAGTGATGGAAAAACGCCAATTCATTTTTATGTTTTTAAATATAACGGATTATTAGGTGGGAAACTTACTATATCTGAAGAAATAGAAAAATTTATGTGGTATGATTCATCAAAAGGTGAAGCAATTTTATCAAATACACTAAAAAATGAAGTTGTTCCATATTGCTTAAAGAAGAAACTTATTAAATAATATTAAATAATAGAATTAATTGTAGTTTTTGATATTGTTATTATTGATAAAAAAACAATTAATATAAAACAAAAAAATATAGTTTACTTAATCCTAAATCAGTTAATATTTTATCGCCTACATTAGAAAGCGGCAGTACAAGCGTCTATCCGCGCTAAACAATCTAAATAAAGAGTATAAAGACTAGGTAAAACCAGTCTTTTGTATGCTCGTAAAATAGTAATATTCCGAACAATATGATTTTAAAAATCTATGGTATAATATTGTTAGAATATAATTTTAAAGGGTAGCCTAACTAGCCATAGTCATTTTTAAAATGTAAATGTATAATTCAATTATGAAGGGAGAAAAAATATGGGCAAAGAAAAATTTGGAACATTTATTAAAAATTCTAGAATGAAAAAGAATTATACACAAAAACAATTAGCAGATAAATTATTTATAGATGTAACTGCTGTATCAAAATGGGAAAGAGGCATAACTTACCCAGATATAACTCTTGTTCCTGAAATATGCAAAGTTTTAGATCTAAATGAACATGAATTAATACAGAGTTCTAATGATACTGAATATCGAAAAAAAATGAGAGAGGCTGAGAAGTATACAAAAATTAAGAATACCATTTTTTGTACTGCAACATTATTGTATTTAACAGCAATAGTAACTTGTTTTATTGTTAATATTTCTGTTAATCATACGTTATCATGGTTTTGGATTGTTTTAACATCTTGTTTGACAGCTTTTACTTTTATTCCAACATGTACAAGATTTTTTACAAAATATAAATTCTTTATGTTTGTTTGTTCAACATTTATAAGTTTATTTATTCTATTTTTGACTTGTTCTATTTATACTAAGGGTAATTGGTGCTTAGTTGCTACATTTGGAACGCTGCTAGGATATTTTACCATTTTCTATCCAATTATATTTAATAAAATGAAAATGTATTTATTAGATAATAAATATAATAAAATTAAAAAATATTTTATGCTAACTTATTCGTTAGGTTTATTAGTTTTAACATTACTTTTATTATTTGTAATTAATGGTTTTTATGGGATAAGCATGATGGGTAGCGCTGTTATAATTACTATATGCTCTTATGGATTATTATTTAGTTATGCTATTATAGAATTATTCAATCTTAATAGATTTATCAAATTAGGAATTGATGGATTGATTACATGTATTGAATTAATAGGATTAAGGAATGTAATTGAGAAATTGTTTGATAATACTGCAGATTATAGAATTGATTTTTCTGATTGGACTAATCATACTAATGGAAATGTTCATTGTATAATCTTTTTATTATTAATATTTATATCATTAATATTTTTAATTATAGGATATATTAAGACAAAAAGAAAATCGTAAGATTAAGATATTAGGAGAATGTAAAAATTCTCTTTTTATGTGATATACTATATATGAGGTGAACTTATTATGAAAAAAATGTTACTGCTATTATTTTCTTTAATATTATTGTTTAGTGTTACTGGATGTGGTTCTAATGGAGAAAAGCAAAATAACAATGGGCAACAAGAACAAAAATATGAAAAAAAAGAAAACAACAATCAACAAAACAATTCAAACAATAATTATGTAGATGATGATGAAATTATTGAATTTGATAATGATGATAATGGTTCAACAGATGAAAAAACTGTGACTGTAGAAGAAGTAATTAATTGTGATGGTTGTGTATATGCATATTTTAGTGAGGAAGGTGATAAAGCAAAAACTTTAGGAGCCACTTTATCTCCTAGTGATTATACAAAAGATATCAACAATTTAAAAACAGCAGGAGGAAAACAAAGACATAATTTTTTTGGATTAGTACTTTCTGGTAATACAATATCAAGAGCATATGCATGCATATTAAAAGATAATAAAATATATTGTATTGAAGGATCTACTAATGGTGTATATCATAATAGTAATATTGCCATTTTAAACAAAATATTTACTAATGGTCAATGTAAAACTATTTCAGACGGGAATACTTATACTTGTACAGATGGTAGTTATAACGGTGATACAAAAACTAGCGGTTATACTAGTTTGCATTATGAAACAAGTTGTACTATCTATGGTGCAAATTCTAATACAGGCAAACTAATTTGCCATTAATGTATGAATATAATAGATCGCAATATTAAGATATTACGATTTGCTAAATATGTGGTATAATGATTTTAGATAAGCAATTTAGTTAAAAATAAGGTTTGCATCCCGAACGAAGCAGTGGAACAAGCTGCAATTAAAGCATAGAGTAATAAACAATTAAAATATAATAGGCTAGGTAAAACTAGTCTTTTTTTGTGATATACTATATATGAGGTGAATAATATGGAAACAGAAATTAGATTTTATTATTCAATAGATAGTAAGGAAGATATCCTAAATTACTTAAAAGCTTTCAATGAATTAGAATTTAAAGGGAGATTTTATGAATGCACTGATCAATATAATCACCCTATGAAAAAATATGATTTTTATAGTAATGAAATTGATGGAAGATTTAGGGTAAGAAAAACTATTGGAGATAATGTTTCAAAATGTATGATTACATGGAAAAGAAGATTAAAAGATAATGTAAAAGAATTAATACACAAAGAAGAAGAAATAGAAGTATCTATTAATCCAGAAGAGTATGAAAATTTATGTTTATTATTAGTTGGAGTTTTGCATTTAAATATTGTTGAAAGTTATGAAAGATATCGTTCTATATTCAGTAATGAAGATATAGAAATAGTAGTGGATGAATATCCATTTGGTTTATGTGTTGAGATGGAAAATAAAAGCAAAACTAAAAATGCTGATGAAGTGATAAAAAAGTGGATAGATAAACTTAAGTTTAACATAAATGATGCATATAGATTATCATGGGATGATAAATATGCGGAATTATGTAAAGAACAAAATAAGAGAATTGAAAATATAGTAAGATTCAATAATGATATGCCAAAAGTTTCAAACAAATTTATAAAATGACTGCCAAGTTTATTAAATCTAGTTTTTTTATGATATAATTGCATTATGGAGTAGTAATGCTATGAAAAATTTTGAAAGAAGAATTCAGATTAATGATAATAGATTATTAATATATAATATATCTGAAGGGCATATAAAACCAACTTATACTATAATGGAAGGATTTTTAGAAAATGGTGATGTAATAAAAACTTATAATTTATCTCAATGGGATGATTATGGTTTAAATGGATGGATTAATAATGATAAATGTGTAAAAAAAATATCTTTTGAATTTGATATGAATCATCCATTATATTTTCCATTGTTTCATTTATTAAATTATGATGATGAATTGTTAATCGATGATGATGATACAATAGAAAATAATAAAAAATATGTGCTTATACGTAGAGAAGAAGATAAAATATTTATGAAATTTATAGATGAATTAGAAAATAATATTTATATGTCAGAAAGGTTTCATGTATTTATTAAAAATATAGTTTTTGATGGAAGAAGTAAAATTGATCAAAATCAAAAAGATACTAAGATAAGATTAAATAACTTTTTCAATGAAGTAAATGATATATTAACTAAGGACTATCACCAAATTAGTATTGAAGAATGGGCATTGATAAATAGCGCAGGTAGTGAATGTAAGGAATTAAAAAAGGTTTTTAAACGAAAACTATAATTAATTAGCGTTTTTTAATAAAAAGCCTCATTATTAGTAGGAGAAAAGATATGATAGATAGAATAAAAGAAAATGAAAAAAGATTAGACAATGTATTGTTATCAATTAAAAAATTAGATGAAGCTTTAAATGATTTTGAAATCAATAAAAAGAATATTAAGATGCTTAATAAGTATTATGGTAGCAAGATCTGGTTTAAAGATAAAGATTTATTGGAAAGTGGTAAAATATTAAAGCAGGTGTATTGGGTGAAGATACAATATGAGATTTGCTAGAAAATATAGATTTACTAATAGCAAAAATGAAAAAGATAATTAAAGATTATGACTAGAAAAACTAGTCTTTTAATTTTATATATTTGTAAGAAAAAACAAATTATGATAAAATTAATTATGTAATAGAGGAGATGTTATTATGGCAAGAAAAGGACATAAAGTTAAAGATGTAACAGGGATGCAGAACATTTTATTTGATTTAAAACCTAATAGATGTGAAGCAGAAGTATTTATGAGTTCAAATATAGATGTAACTGAATTTGTTAAATACATTAAAAAATTAAAAGAGGAAAATAATGATGTAACATTTTTTCATGGATTTGTTGATATAATGGGTAAAATTATATATCAATATCCTAAACTAAATAGATTTGTTCAAAATAGAACTTTATATGAACATGATGAAGTATCAATTGCATTTGTTGCAAAAGCTGAGTTTAATGATAAAAGTGAAGAATTTATGACATGTTTACCTATAGGTAAAGATGATACTATATTAGATATATCTAAGAATTTAAAATTAAGAATAGATAAAATAAGAGACAAAAAATCAACAGCAAATACAGACGGAGCTAATAATATTGTAGATAAAATAGGACATGCATGGAGACCATTTAGATCATTTTTAGTTGGAATATTAAAATGGGTTGATAAAAAATTTGGTTTACCTGGTTCAATTGCAGATGAAAATATTTATTATAGTACTTTAATAGTATCTAATTTAGGAACATTTAAAGTTCCAGGAATATATCATAATTTAGCTAATTTAGGAACATCTTCAGGATTAGCAACTTTTGGTGACATTAAAGAAGAAAATGGCAAGTATATGATGAATCTTGGAATAACATTAGATGAAAGAATTGCAGATGGTTTCTATTTTTGTAGAGCATTAAAAGCAATAGAATATTTATTTTCTCATCCAGAATTAATGATGGAACCTGCATCTAAACATTTTGAAATTCCTGATAATGTTCACAAAAAGACACAAAAAAAGACTAAAGCGATTTAGTCTTTTTACTTTTTTTAATTGCATCCGCTACCTTGTCTGCTGTTTGATTTAATTCCTGTTTATTAAAAACCTCATCATTATAATTTGATAATTTATTTTTAGCGACTGTTTTCATTGTAAATCCAATTACTGCTATAATGGCAGTTATTATTTCTGCAATTGGGCCTTCAAAATCAAATGGAGAAAGTACTGTTATAATGACACCACTCATTCCAATTTCAAATAATATTTTGCCTCTTTTTTCAATCTTTTTCCATTTTTGAGTTAATTCTTCAATTTCCTCTTTATTAGAATTAATTATTGCAACACCATCGTAATATTTATTCATAATCATCTCCTATTAATGTTTTATTTATTAAATTAAAATATTTAATTACTTTTTTATATTCATTTATTGGAATATTTTTAATATGCAACCCAAATGTATCTTTAAAAGTTTCAGCAATTATAATTTTTTAATTATTAGAATCGTCGTATGTGCATACAGCATACTTTTTGTTATTAAATTCAAAACCTCCTATGATATTTACAATAAATTCTTTTCCATTAAATTCCACTATCATACACGCCTCAATGCAAATATATCATAGAAAATTATTAAAATCAATAATACTATATGTGGTATAATAATATAAATATGTGAAAGGAAAAAATATGAAAAAAATATTAGTTTTATTTGGTGGCCATTCGTTTGAACACAATATATCTATTAGATCTTGCAAAACTATTATAAGCAATATAAGCAAGGAAAAGTATTTAGTTTCATTATGTGGTATAGGTAAAGATGGTAATTTTTATTTGTATGAAGATGATATATCTATTTTGGATGAATCTTGGCTAACTAGAAAAGTTAAGAAAATTGATAATATAATTTCTTACATTAAGTCTTTTGATAAAGTTTTGCCTATAATTCATGGTAACGATGGAGAAGATGGCAAAATTCAAGGAATGCTAGATATTATTGGAGTTCCATACATCGGTTCAGATAATGAAGGAAATATTCTAGGATATGATAAAGCTATTACTAAAATTATTTGCGAGAAAAATAATATTTCACAATTGCCATATTTAATTTTATATGATAAAAAAATCGAAAAAATTTCTTTAGATTTTCCTGTTATAGTAAAACCTTCTAGATGTGGTTCATCACTTGGAATAGGTGTGGCAAATAATATGAGCGAATTAAATAAATGCCTAAAAAAAGCTTATAAATATGATAATAAGATTATTATTGAAAAGTATATTTGCAACCGTCGCGAATTAGAATGTGCTGTATTTTGTGAGAAAAAAGTAATTACTTCTTCAGTTGGAGAAATAATACTAAATGATGGTTTTTATGATTATGATTCTAAATATGAGAAAAATACCAGTGTAGGAATCCCAGCAAATATTGATAAAAAATTATCAAATAAAATAAAAAAGATGTCTAAAGATATTTTTAACATTTTGGATCTTAAAGATTTAGCAAGAGTAGACTTCTTATACGATATAGATAATAATAAGTTATACTTTAATGAGGTAAATACTATTCCTGGATTTACAAGTATTAGCATGTATCCTTTACTCTTTAAATATGACGGCATAAGCACTGAAGATTTGATTACTAAACTAATAGAAAAATAAATATTAGATTTTATTTTTATATATTTTTTAAACCATGGGTGTTATAATTAAAATGGAGGATATATGAAAAGAATTATTAAAACATTTATTATTTGTATAATGTTAATATCTTTAATAGGTTGTGGTAAAGTAGAAGATAAACTTGCAGATGATGAAGTTATATTAGAGGGAATTAAATATAAATTAGATCAAGATGATAGTGAATATGGAATTAAATATAAAGTAGCTAGTAACTTTAGAAAAAATAATCCAATAAATGCTATAAATTATTTTTCTGAAAATATAGATAATAATCCATACTTTGTTATTAGATTACTATATTATAAGAATAAATCTATTGAATATGCTATAAATGATTCAACTGAGTCATATGATAAGAAATATGAAACAACTATAAATGATTTAGATTATACAGTAGTTCATTTTCTTAATTTTAGTGGAGCTGATGTAAATATTTATTATCACAAACATAAAAATGATGTGTACGCATTTGTGTTTACATCTGGAATAGACTTATCTAGACTAGAAGAAATATTTTTAAAATCTGTTGAATATGATTAAAGATAATTTTATAATAATTGTGTAAATATTAAGGAGGAATTATGAAAAAGAAGATATTTATAAGTTTGTTAGTTTTCTTGCTATGTTTTGTAATGATTGGTTGTGGTAAAACTACTGATGAAAATGATAATGATGATGTATTAAATAACACAGAAACTAATAATGTTACTACTTTAGAAGATGATGTTAAACTTTATTCTGATAATACAAAGTATGTTTTTGAATATGGTAATACAAAATATGTTTTCTATTATAGTGGCGATAAAATTACAGCATATCATACTTATGTTAATTATGAGAGTGCATCTACTGCAAAGGCAGTATATAGTGCTTTAAAATTAGATGATTATGAAGATCTTGATAAAGTTTCAGTAAAAGGTAAATATCTTTTATTTGAATGGAATAAAAGCACATATGAAGATTTATCTGCAAGTGAATTAAAAACTGTATATTCATATATGAAAGAATTAAAAGAGAAATAGAAATGAATAAAAGAATAATAATTATAATAGTTGCTATTTTAGTTTTATGTGTATTATTATTTTTTGGTATAAAAGTAAAGCCTGTAAAAGAAGATGGAAAACTTTTATTTGACTTTTTAAATCAAGAAGAATTTGATATTGAAGATATAGAAAGTGTAAAGTATATTAGGTATACTGAAGGTGGAGATAATACTATTACATATACAGATTCAGATAATATTAAATCAATGTATAATAGTGTAAAAAATATTAGAGTTGGTAAGGAAACAAACAGAGCTTGTGAGGATAATACAACAGTTTATATATTTAATATGAAAGATAATACTCAATTTAAAGTTGAAATTGAATGTGATTGGGTTGTAATGGGCAATAAAAGATATAATATAGTAAAAGATTAATAAACAATAATCTTTTACTTTTTTTGTGATATAATTTTTATGAAAGGTAGGGAATATGAAAAAGATTTTATTATTTTTAATGACAATTATTTTTACTTTAACATTAACAGGTTGTAATGGAGGAGTAAAAATTGTAAAGAGTGAAACAAGTAAGATAACATTTGATGATTATAATAATGGATTAGTTAGTTTAAAAATACCTAAAGGATGGAAAGTGGAAGTAGCCCCAGTTGACTATATTCATTATTCATTTAAAGTTTATAATCCTAATAATTCAAATTATATATTCTTGTTTGGTTTAAAACAAGAGGGATTCTTAAAGACAGAAAAAGCAAGGAAAACATGGGCAAGTTATTATCCGGATGCAATGTTTGGTAAATTAGCGGCAATTGATCCTCAAACAACAGAAGCATTTTATAAAGTATGGGATAAAAATGTTAAATTAAGTAATGAAACAGAATTAAAAACTAATTATTTTCCGTATTTAAATGAATTTACAGTTATTGAAAATTTAGGTGCTACACCATTAGGGGGAGATATTTTAAGAGCAACTTTTAAAGATAAAGATGGAAAATTAATGCAAGGATTATTTACTTCTACTGTTAAATCAATTGGAACTTATTATATAAATACAAATATATGGAATTTAACTAGTCCTAAGGTAGACGTTTCGCCACTTAATGTTTATAACATAATATTTATGGCCACTCCTGATGAAGATTTTAACAACTGGCAAAAAATACTAGATTACTGTATTGGAACAATTGAATTTAGTGATAAATTTATTCAAGGATTTAATAATGAAGAATCAACTTTAGTAGCGACCATCCAGGCAAATCAAAAAATATATGACAGTATTTCTGATATGATAATGGATTCTTGGGAAAAGAGAAGCAATTCTTATGATATTATTAGCCAAAAGAGAAGCGATGCAACTTTAGGATATGAAAGAGTATATGATACAAAGACTGGTGAAGTATATAAAGCATATAATGGATTTACAGATAATTATAAAGGTAATAGATATCAAACTATAACTGATGATATGTATACCACTCCAATAAGTGGTTATATTGAAAAATAAAATGCAAGAAATTGTATTTTTATTTTGGTAAAGTTTATCATAAAAAGTCTTTAAAATATTAATGTTCTATGATAAAATATTTAATAGAGGATAAAAAAGATGACTAAAACAATGTTAATTTTTATACTTGGTGGAATTGTATTAGTAGGTGGAGTAGCGATTTTTGTTACTTTGTATTTAATTCACTCTAAAATGAGAGAATCAAGAAGAAATGATATAAATAAATTAGAGCAAGAAAAAAATATGATAATTTCTCCTGAAATTTTAAATGAACTATCTCAAGTAGAAACTATGGTAAACAATGATTATCTAGCTAAAAAAGTAAGAGAGTGGAAGAAAAAGTTTGAAGAAATAGAAAAAAATGAAATACCTCTTTTAACAGATAAAATAATGGAATTAGAGGTATTGCTTGAAACTAATAAGTTTAAAGAATTAGATGAAATATATCCAAAATATGAATTAGAAGTTTATTATGTAAAAACCAAAGTTGACTATTTAGTTGAAGAAATAAGAGAAATTACTTTATCAGAAAAAAGAAATAGAGAAGTAATAACTAAATTAAAGACGTTATATAGAGAAACAATTAATAAATATAATGCTTCTAAAAATGATTATAAAGAAATAGGGGAATCTATTGAACTTCAATTTGAAAATATTGATAAATTATTCGCAGCATTTGAATCAGCGATGGATAAAAAAGAATATGAAAATATTGGTAAAATAGTAAGAGCTGTTTCTAATTTAGTTGAAAATATTAAAATAGTTATTGAAGAGTCTCCTACAATTCTTTTTATGGGTAAAATAGTTATACCTAAAAAAATAAATGAAACTAAAAATGTTTACAAAAGAATGACTAAAGATGGATATAATTTAGAGTATTTAAACATTGATTATAATATTGAAGAAATAAATAAAAAATTAAGTGATATAGTTGATAGATTAAAAGTATTAAATGTAGAAGATTCAATATTTGAATTAAAAACAATGCTTAGTTATTTAGAATCTTTATATACTGATTTTACTAAAGAAAAAACTAGTAAAAAAATATATGAGCAAAATATATTTATTATTAACGAAAAAATATCTAGAATGTTTAAATTAATTAAAAATTTATATGCAGAATTAAGTGATATAAAAAGTTCTTATGATTTATCAGATGATGAATTAAGATTAGTTGAGGGAATTAGAAAGGAACTATTATCATTAAGAGAAGATTATAAAGTATTAGCAGATAGAACTCAAACTAAAATTATTCCTTTTTCTAAACTTAATAATAGTTGTGAAAATTTACTTATTAAACTTACTACTGTTGAAGATAATTTAGAAACAACTTTAAGAAATTTAGGAAATCTGAAAGAAGATGAAATAAGAGCGAGAGAACAATTAATTGAATTAAGAGAATTATTAAGATCATCTAAACAGAGAATTAAAGAATTTAAGTTACCTGTAATTCCTAAAAAATATTATGTTGAATTAGAAGAAGCAGGTGATGCAGTTGATGAGATTGTAAAAGAATTAGATAAGAAACCAATTTCAATTAAAGTATTAAATACTAGAGTTGATACAGCAAGAGATTTAGCATTAAAATTATATAATACTTGTAATGAAATTTATAAAACAGCTTCTATGGCAGAAATGTCTATAGTTTATGGAAATAGATATAGAAGTTCTCACAAGGAAGTTGATAGTGGGTTAATAAAAGCAGAAAAAGAATTCTTAAAGGGTAATTATAAGGATTCATTGGAAATTGCAATAAATACTTTAAATATTGTAGAGCCAGGAATCCATAAAAAATTATTAAATGTTTATCAAAATTAAGAGGGTGATGTTATGCCAAAGAAAAAAGTTAGAAAAGAAGAACCAAAAAAAGGATTTCAATATACAAAAGAATTAGAAGGTTTATTTTTAATTCTTTTTGGCGTTATAGGTTTTGGAAATTTTGGAATAGTTGGAGATATAATTAAAAAGTTTTCAATATTTATGTTTGGTAATTGGTATGTTGTTTTATTAGTATTATCACTAATACTAGGAATATATTTAATCGCTAAAAGAAAAGGACCTAATTATTTTTCAGCTAGATTAATTGGGCTTTATACTATATTAATTGCAATTCTTTTATATTCACATCTAGGATATATAGAAAATACTAAATTAGAAGGTGTTAATATACTTAGAACAACAATAGATAATATAATGGTTGCATCTTCTGATATAGGTGAAATAAAGGCAACTGGTGGGGGTATAATAGGAGCTTTATTTAGTTTCTTATTTGTAAAATTATTTGATACTGAGGGAACTAAAATTGTTGTTATAGTTTTAGCATTCTTTGGTGTTATTATGCTATTTGATTTAAATATTGTTAATATATTTAAAGCAATAATTAAACCATTTAAGAATATAGGTAAGAAATCTTCTGAAGAAGATGAAGAAAGTGAAGCAGAAGTAGTTAAAGCATCTACTAATGAAGAAGTAGTAAAAGAGGAAACTCCTGAAGAAATAGATAAGAGAATTGTTATTACTAGTATGGATGATTTAAAGCAAAACAGTCATAATATATCATATGAGCCTCCAATGGCAGTAGAAGAGCAAACTCTAGATATTCCAAATCCAGAAGAAAAACCTTATAAGCTTCCATCTTTAGATTTATTAGATGATGGTCAAAAATTAGGAAAAATAAATTCAACAGAGTTTATTACATCAAATACAAAAATAATTGAAAGAGTATTAAGAGACTTTGCTATTGTTGGTAAGGTTGTAGAAGTTCATCAAGGACCAGCAGTAACTCAATTTGAAGTAGAGTTAAAATCAGGTACTAAAGTTAGTAAAGTATTAAGTATAAATAGAGAAATTGCTTTAGCTTTAGCTGCTAAAGAAGTAAGAATACAGGCACCTATACCAGGGAAGAGCACTATTGGTATAGAAATACCTAATATGACACTTCATCCTGTAATAATGAAAGATATATTAAGAGATATGCCTAAGAAATATGCTGATAATAAATTAGTGGCACCTCTTGGTATGAATATTATGGGACAAAGTGAATTTGTTGAAATAAATAAAACACCACATATGTTAATTGCTGGAGCTACTGGTAGTGGTAAATCTGTATGTATTAATAATATTATTACAACTATATTATTAAGAGCTAAGCCGGATGAAGTAAAATTAGTATTAGTTGATCCTAAAAAGGTAGAACTTAACGTATATGATAATGTTCCTCATTTATTGATACCAGTTGTTACTGATCCAAAAAAAGCTTCTGTTGCTCTTCAAAAAATAGTAATTGAGATGGATAGAAGGTATGATATATTTAATGAATCATTAACAAAAAATCTTGAAAGTTATAATGAATATGTTGAAAAATACAATAAAAAACATCCAGATACTCCTAAAAAGAAATTACCATATATTTTAGTTATCATAGATGAGTTAGCAGACTTAATGCTAGTAGCAGCTAAAGATGTAGAGGAATCTATTATGAGAATAACACAACTTGCTAGAGCAGCTGGTATTCATTTAATCGTTGCAACTCAAAGACCTTCTACAGATGTTATTACAGGTTTAATAAAATCAAATATACCAACTCGTATTTCATTTGCAGTTTCTTCATCAATTGATTCTAGAACAATACTAGATGCAACTGGAGCAGAAAAACTATTAGGTAAAGGTGATATGTTATTCTGGCCAATGGGAGCAATCGCACCAACTCGTATTCAAGGAAGTATGTTAAAAGACGAAGAAATTAAAAGAGTTGTGCAAGCAGTTAGATCTCAATCTTCTTTACCAAATTATGATGAAAATATGATTAATTTAGAAAAATCATCAAATACTAGTAGTAATTCACAAACATCTAATGGGGAATTTAATGAAGATGGTGATGATCCACTATATAATGAAATAGTAGAATTTGTAATTAAAACAGGTAAAGTAAGTGCATCATTATTGCAAAGGAAATATAGACTTGGTTATAATAGAGCAGCAAGAATAATTGATATATTGGAAGAAAGAGGAATAATAGGGCCACAAAATGGAAGTAAGCCTAGAGAGGTTTTAGTTAAACTAGAAAATAGTGATAATAATTAAGGAGGACGATTATGCCAACACCACATATTGAATCAGTAGATGGAGATATTGCTAAAATTGTTATAATGCCTGGAGACCCCAAAAGATGTGAGTTTATTGCTAAAAAATATTTAAGAGGAGCAAGATTAGTTAATAATTTAAGATCTGCTAATGCATACACAGGTTATTACAAAAATACAAGGGTTACTATATTTCCTAGTGGAATGGGAATACCTTCAATGGGAATTTATTCTCATGAACTTTTTAATGAGTATAATGTTGATGTTATTATAAGAATTGGAACAGCCGGTTCATATCAAAAAGATTTAAAAGTGTATGATTTGTTCTTAGTAGATAGTGTTTATAGTAACACTAATTATGATGAAGAAGTATTAGGAGAGAATATCAATATAATTAATAGTAGTTTAGAACTAAATACAATTATTAACGAAACTGCTAATGAACTTGGATTAAATATAAAAAGAGGTAGAGCATTCACTACAGATGCTTTTTATGGAAATCCTAAAACTACAATAGATCTTGCTTTGAAAAACAATTGTGATGTTGTTGAAATGGAAACTTATGCGTTATTATTAAATGCTAAAAACAATCACAAACGCGCTACAACAATATTAACAATAACAGATGAAATATATTCTGATAATAAAATGCCTGCTAAAGAAAGAGAAATGAGATTAAATTCAATGATTAAATTAGTATTAGAAAGTGTTATTAAAATAGAAAAATAAGGGCATAATAATTGAGGAGGTATATATGGAATACAAAAAAATAGTTAGACAAAATTATAATATTCATATAATAAATACAAAAAGATTTAAAACAATTTCTTTAAATATTATATTTTCTAATGATTTTAATAAGTCCGATATACCATATTTAAATTTATTGATTAAAAATTTAATTAGTTCAACAAAAAAATACAAAACATCATCTTCACTTGCAATATTAGGAGAAGAACTTTATGGTTCTTCTATTTCATCATCTTTTAATATAATTGGTAACATAGAAAGAATGATGATATCTTTAGATTTTTTAAATCCTAAATATACAGAAAAAGCTATGATAAAAGAAAGTATAGATTTTTTAAATGAATGTTTATTTAACCCTAATATAATTAATAAATCTTTTGAACCACATTATTATGATATAAATAAAAATAATATTATAAATGGTTTAAAATCTGTTAAAGATAATGCATATTCTTATGCTTTTATAAATTTTAAAAATGAAATGTATAAAGATAATTCTTTATCATATAGTTTATTTAATAATATTTCTAAAATAGAAAATATAACAAATAAAAAATTATATGATTTTTATTTAAAAGTAATAAATACTTTTAAAATAGATGTGTTTCTAATTGGAAATATAGATTCTGAAGAAGAATATATTAGATACTTAGATAAAATGTTTTTAAATGAGAATAAAAAGTTTAATAAAAAACTTAGCCTTAATAATGAATTAAAAGTTTTGAATAAAAAGGAAATAAAAGAAAAAAGTGAATTTAGTCAATCACAGCTATTTATTGGTTATACATTTAAAGATTTAACTGAATATGAAAAAAGATATGTATTAAGTTATTATAATGGAATACTAGGTGGAATAAATAATTCTTTATTATTTAGTGAAGTTAGAGAAAATAATTCTTTGTGTTATTCAATAGATTCTTTCGTAACTAAAGATCCTTACTCATTAGTTATTGAAACAGAAATCGATAAAAATAATTATGATAAAGTTATTAAAATTGTAGATAAATTATTAAAAGATATGAGTGATAAAAATATTATCTCTCCTCTTTTTAATACAACAAAAGAGTATATAAATACATCATTAAATAATTATTATGATAATATTGGAATAATCATTGATCATTATTATAGAGGAGAATTTGAAGAGATAGAAGATATAGAAATTAAAAGAGAAAAGTATAGTAAAGTTACAGTAGAAGATGTAATAAAACTTAGTAAAAAAATCAGAAAAAATGTTACTTACTTTTTAGAAGGGAGTATAAATGAAAAAGATAGTATTCAATAATTTAGATGAAGTTATTTATAAAGAGACTTTTTCTAATGGTGTAAATGCTTATTTATATCCCACTGATAAAACTAAAAATTTTTATATTACTATAAGTGTTAAATATGGTGGTAAAGTAAAAGAATATAAAGTTAATGGTAAGAAAAAAGAAATAATACCAGGTACTGCTCATTTTCTTGAGCATAAAGTAATGAATTTTACCAATAGAAAAAAAGAAAGTGATATAATAAACAGACTTGGTCTTTATGCAAACGCTTATACATCATTTGATATAACAAATTATAATATTTTTGGTTCTAAAGATATAATTTCTTCTTTAAAACTTTTATTGGATTTATTTTATAATTTAAATATTAATGAACAAAATGTTAATTCTGAAAAAGGAATTATAAGTGAAGAATATAAAATGTATAATGATAACCCTAATTTTAGAATTAATAAAGAAGTAGTTAACAACGTATTTAAAAATTCATATTTAAAAGATGTTTTAGTAGGCAATATAAAACAAATCAATAAAATAAGTGTTAATGATTTAAAGAGAGTATATAATGATTTTTATACTACAGATAATACTTTTATAATAGTAACTGGAAATTTTGATTTGAATAAAGTTATTGATTTTTTAAAAGATTATATGAAAAATATTAAATCTAATAGTAAAAATATAAAGATAGTAAATAAAAATGAACAAGAAGAAGTAGTAAATAATTATGTTGAGATAGAAGAGAGTATTACAATACCAAGAGTTATATATTCATTAAAAATAAAAAAGAGTAACATACATATAACTAACAAAATATTAAAGAGATATTATTTGAATTTTATATTTTCGTCTCTATTTAGTAATACTTCAAGTATATATGAAAAGTATAAAGATAAATCATTAGCATATTCTATGTCTTATGATATTACAGACGCAGGTAAATATTATTTAATGAATCTTAAAATAATAACTGATAAACCTAATGATTTAATTAAATGTTTAAAAAAAGATTTAAAAGATCCATATATTGATGAAAGAACATTTTTAAGAAAGAAAAAAATGTTTATAAACAATCTTATACTAGGATTTGAAAATATAGAAGATGTAGAAGATATGATAACTAATCATATAATAAGAGTTAATCATATAATAAATAATTCTTCTAATTTATTAAAAAGTATGAAATATAAGGAAATGCAAAGAGTATTAAAAGAAATAAATTTTAATAATTATTCAATATTAAAAGTGAATATAAAAAAATGAGATTATTGTGATATGAACCCCGTTTCTTGGACATAGAAACGAGGTTTTTATATGAGCAAATTAACTTATGAAGATAAAATAAATTTGTATAATGATAGAAAATCAGGATTGTCAATAAGTTCAGTTTCAAAAAAGTATGGAATTAGAACATCTGGGGTAAGTTATTTAATAAAATTAATAGATATACATGGATTTGATATTTTGAGAACTAGTAAGAATAAAGTTCATCCTAAATATAGAAAACAAAACGCTATTGATAGGGTTTTAATAAATAATGAACCAATATGGAATGTTGAGAAACTGGATTTCAAAATATAAAGAAAATGGGTATAATATAGTTGAACGAAAGAGAGGACGGTCAGCTATGCCTAAAGTAACAAGAAGAAAAGAAAAAGAAACAAAAGATGAAACTATTAAAAGATTGGAAGAAGAAAATTTATATTTAAAAGCGGAACTTGAATACTCAAAAAAATTGAGAGCCGTTGTTCAAGCAAGGAAGAATCAACAACAGAAGAAAAAGTAAGTGTTGTAAGTGAACTTCGGCTAGTATATCCATTAATGATTCTTCTAAAGGTATCAGGATTAGCTAAATCAGTATATTATTATACTTTATCTAAAACTGATAAAGGTGATAAAAATAAAGAAATTATAGATAAAATAAAGGAAATATTTATTAACAATAAAGAAAGATATGGTTATCGTAGAATTACATTAGAGCTTAGAAATCAAGGTTATAATGTTAATCATAAGAAAGTTTATAGAATAATGATTAAGCTAGGCTTAAAGCCATTAAAAAGAAATAAAAGAAAATATTCATCGTATAAAGGAACAGTTGGTAAAATAGCTGATAATTATATTAATCGAGAGTTTTATGCAGATAAACCTAATCAAAAATGGTACACTGATGTTACTGAGTTTAATCTTCGTGGAGAGAAATGTTACTTATCACCAATATTAGATGGCTTTAATGGAGAAGTAATATCATATAATACTTCTAAATCACCCAATCTTGAACAAATAAATGATATGCTTAATAAAGCATTTGATGGTAAAAATCTAGAAGGTTTAATATTTCATTCAGATCAAGGATGGCAATATCAACATCAATCATATCAACAAAGATTAAAGAATAAAGGCATAAAGCAAAGTATGTCTAGAAAAGGAAACAGTATGGATAATGGTATGATGGAAAATTTCTTTGGCCTATTAAAAACAGAAATGTTTTATGATCAAGAAGATAAATATAAAAATATAGATGAATTAATTTTAGCTATAGATGACTATATTAATTATTACAATTATGATAGAATAAAAGAAAAATTAAAAGGATTGTCACCTGTAAATTACAGATTACAATCCTCTAACTAGAAACTATTTATAAACTGTCCAACTTTTGGGGTTCAGTTCATTGTTAATCTCATTTTTTTATATAAATTTTTGACGTTTTTTAAGAACTAAATAAGTACAACCACTAATTAATAATATCAACAAGAACACTATTGTTATATTAATTTCTCCAGTTTTACTATTGATTAATTCATTGTCAATTGTAATGATTTTTTTAGGCTCATCTTTAGTAATTTCAAAAGGGACAGCACTTGTTAATTTAGCATATCCAGTTGGGGCTTCTACTTCTTCAATAAAATATTTTCCATATTCAATATTATCTATTATGATAGTGCCATCCTTATCAGTAATGCATTCTTGATATAAAGAACCATCTTCATTATATACATTTAATTTTACATTTGATAAAGCCGATTTATTTTCTTTAGCAATTTTAATTATTTTTAATTGTGTATCAACACTTTTTCTGTTTTTAATAGTTATTTCATCATAATATTGTTCATCATTTATGACTAGTGTATATGTGTATGCTTCTGATTCATTAAAAATATATCCTTCTATACCTCTTGTTTCTTTAACGCTATAACTACCTTTATCTAGTCCAGTTTCAATTATTTGTCCATATTTATCAGTTGTACGAACTACATAGTCTTCATTTTCTCTTCCTAATATATTTTGACCAATTTTGAATTGGATACCTTCAAGTGGATTTCCATCTTCATCAGTTTTAATAATTTTTATTGTACCTTTTTCTTGATGAACAATATTAATTACTTTAACTTCATATGTTTTTTCATCACTAATATAGATGTATTTAACTCTTGGATCACTTATTGTATATCCTTCTGGCACTTCCGTTTCTTGATAATAGAAACTTGAGCCAACAACAATATTGTTTTGTGTAATTATTCCATTCTCATCAGTTGTTTTAATTACATACTCTGAGCCTTCAGTTCCATTTAAATTAATACCTAATTTGAACTTAACCCCTTGAATAGGGTTACCATCTTCATCAGTTTTAAGTATTTTTAATGAGCCATATTTTATAACTGGTTGTGGTATTTCTGCTTCTGCAACATTAACATATATTTTTTTAGAAACATATGGTGCAGAATTAACATTTACTAAGTTTTGACTGGCACTACTACATGATCCAACTATAGCTGATCTTGAACCTTTATATAATAACACTTCAGCACCATCATATATTGATAAAGCTTTAATAATAAGTTGGTTTCCATTTTTGCTCACTTCTATTGAAGGAGAATTTGAAGAAACAGTATATTGAGATAGTACATTATTTTCATCAGTTATAGTTTCTATATCACCAACTCTTAAATTAATTTCAGTAGAACTAAATTTTGGTAGTGTGCAATATGATGTAGCATATTGACTTACTTCAGTTGTTGATATAACATTTGAACAATTTGAATCTGAATAAAATGTTCTACCATTTAATATTGTTTGGGCAGCCCAAAAAGTTTGCGTGTCTTCATGCTGCTTTCCATACCATGCAGCTGCAGCTTCATAGCAAGTTAAATTAATACTACAAGTACTATAATTTGCATTTCTATTATAAACGACTCCAGGCTGTACACAAAAACCGGGCATAGTTACATAAGTAGAACAGGTTCCACTTCTAGGCTTATAATAACCCGTTGTTCTTGCGCTAACAAAAGGCATTAAAATAATAGTGGAAATTAAGCACAAAAATAAATAAAAAATTTTCTTTTTAAAATTCATATATCCTCCATATCTTATATATTAATATTAACATTCTTTACAGCATTTTTAAAGTTTTTTTTAATTTTTATTTAAATTTTATTGTTTTAATAATTATCTTAATTAGGATAATGATATCAAAATATTAAAAATCATTAGAAAGTTTTATAATTTGATACTTTTTTCTTGATTTTATGCATATTTTATTGTATATTTAATAAGTAAGTTTTTTCTTAGTTTAAAGTTCACTCCAAACTTTTTACTCAGAATTAACCATTTTAAAAAAAAGGAGGATTTTTTATGGCTTTAGATAAAGCAAAAAAAGCTAGTATTATTAAAGATTTTGGTAAAGATAAAAATGATACTGGTTCTGTAGAAGTACAAGTAGCAATACTAACTAGCGAAATTAATGAACTTACTGAACATATGAAAGTACATACTCATGACTATCATTCAAAATTAGGTTTATTAAAGAAAGTTGGTAAAAGAAAGAGTTTATTAAATTATCTTAAAAACAATGATGTTAAAAGATATAAAGAACTTATTAAAAAATTAAATTTAAGAAAGTAGGCACTAAGATTTTTGGTGTCTTTTTTTATTAGAAGGAAGGTATATTATGAAAAGAGTTTTTGAATACGAATTTTTAGGTAAAAAAATAATAGTTGAACATGGAGAATTAGCTAAACAAGCAGGTGGAGCAGTTCTTGTTAGATATAACGATACAGTAATATTAAGTACTGCTGTTATGAGTAATAATGTAAGTACTGCTGATTTTTTTCCATTAACTATTTTATATCAAGAAAAATTTTATTCGGTAGGTAAAATCCCAGGAGGATTTATTAAAAGAGAAGGTAGACCAACAGATGCCGCTACACTAACAGCAAGGTTAATTGATAGGCCAATTAGACCAATGTTTAGTGATGGATTTAGAAATGAAGTACAAGTTGTTAATACAGTACTAAGTGTAGATAATGAATGTTCTCCAGAAATGACAGCATTATTTGGAACATCTCTTTCTTTAGGAATATCTAATATTCCATTTAATGGACCAGTTGCAGGAGTAACAGTTGGTAAAATTGATGGAGAACTAGTTATAAATCCTGGTGCAGAATTAATGGAAAAGAGTACTATTAATTTGACAGTTGCTGGTACAAAAGATGCTATCAATATGGTTGAAAGTGGATCAAAAGAAGTATCAGAAGAAGAAATGTTAGAAGCTTTAATGTTTGGACATGAATATATTAAAGAATTATGTGCTATACAAGAAGATATTATTAGTGAAATTGGAGAAGAAAAGATTGATGTTCAATTAAAAGAAATCAATGAAGATTTAAGAAAAGAAGTAACTGATAATATTCAAAAAGATATGGTTGAAGCTATTCAAATAAAAGATAAACTTGAAAAATATGCGAGAATAGATGAAGTTAAAGAAAAAGCAGTAAACGATTATAAAGAAGCACATAGTGATTCAGAAACATTAGAAGAAGATTTAAAAGACGTAAAAACAGTAGCAGATGAAATTGAAGCATCAGAAGTTAGAAGATTAATTACAAAAGAACATATTAGACCAGATGGAAGAGAAATGGATGAAATAAGACCATTAAGTGCTGATATAGATATTCTTCCAAGAACTCATGGTAGTGGTTTGTTTACAAGAGGTCAAACTCAAGCATTAGCAATCACTACATTAGGTGCTTTAGGAGAGCATCAAATATTAGATGGACTTGGAATTGAAGATTCAAAAAGATTTATGTTTCATTATAATTTTCCAGCATTTTCAGTTGGAGAAACTGGTAGATATGGTGCACCTGGTAGAAGAGAAATAGGACATGGAGCTTTAGCAGAAAGAGCGTTATTACAAGTAATGCCAGATGAAAATGAATTTCCTTATACAGTGCGTGTAGTATCAGAAGTATTAGAAAGTAATGGTTCATCATCTCAAGCAAGTATTTGCGCAGGATGTTTATCACTAATGGCCGCAGGTGTTCCAATTAAAGCTCCAGTAGCAGGTATTGCAATGGGACTTATAACAGAAAATGGAACTTGTGATGGAGATTATACAATCCTTACTGATATTCAAGGACTTGAAGATCATATGGGAGATATGGACTTTAAAGTCGCTGGTACTAGAGAAGGTATAACTGCACTTCAAATGGATATTAAAATTGAAGGTGTAACTAAAGAAGTATTAAAAGAAGCATTAGAAAAAGCTAAAAAAGCAAGATATCAAATACTTGATTTAATTGAATCAATACTTAGTGAACCAAGAAAAGAATTAAGTCCATATGCACCAAAGACTAAGATAATGTTTATCAAACCAGATAAGATTAAGGATGTTATCGGTCGTGGTGGAGAAATGATTACTAAAATTATTCTTGAATCATCTGGAGTAAATACAGTTAATGATAAAAATGCAGTTAAAATTGATATAGAAGATGATGGTAGAGTAGTAGCATATCATACAGATCAAGAAATTCTTGATAAAGCAATGGCTATGATAGAAGACATAGTAAAAGAAGTCGAAATAGGAAGTATTTATACTGGTAAAGTAGTAAAAGTAGAAGATTTTGGATGCTTTGTAGAATTATGGCCAGGATGTGAAGGAATGGTTCATGTATCTCAACTTGATCATAAGAGAGTGGAAAAACCTAGTGATATGGTTAAAGTAGGAGATGAAATAGTTGTAAAAGCAACTGGATATGATAAAAGAGGAAAACTTAATTTATCAAGAAAAGAAGCACTTCCTAAAAAAGAAGCAAAAAAAGAAGATAAATAATGTAAATAAAGCAAAAACAGTTGACACATATAGTCAACTGTTTTATAATTTAATTATGAAAATAAAATAAGAAAGGAAGGATTTTTTATGAAATTAAATAAGAAAGGTTTTACTTTAATTGAATTATTAGCAGTTATCGCAATACTTGCTATATTAATTGTTTTAGCTGTACCAAATATTTTGAATTTATTCCAAGAATCAAGGCAAAGTGCATACCAAATTGATGCACAGTCTGTTTATGAGGCAGCTCAAACTCAATGGCAACTTGAACAACTTACTACACCAGCTACATCAGTTACAACATATTCAAGCATTTCAGGAAATGGTTCACCATTAACAAATGCAACTATAAATGCTAATGCAGTATACTGTGTTAAGATTGATCAATCTGGAAAGGTAACTCATTTTGCTTATAGTCAATCTGGTTTTAAAACTAAAGCAATAAGTGGGAACGATATTCAAAAGTCGCAAATTGAAATTGAACAAGCAACTGGCGATGCTACTTGTGGTTCATAGTATTAATAATTAAGGCAATGTAAATTGCTTTTTTTAATGTCATAATTTATAATAACCATAGGTGGTAAAAATGAATGATATAATAATTGGGTCTCATGTATCTTTTTTAAAAGATAGTGAATTATATGGAAGTGTACTAGAAAGCATTAGTTATGGAGCTAACACATTTATGATATATACTGGAAGTAATCAAAGTGCTGAAAGAAGAGAAATTAATTATAATTTAACTTTAAAAGGTTGGGAAGCAATGAAGGAAAATAATATTAATATTGATAATGTTATTGTACATGCTCCTTTTATTGTTAATTTAGCTAATAATAAAGATGAAAGAAAATATAATTTTTATATATCATTTATGAAAAATGAAATTAATAGATGCAAGGAATTAGGTATTCATAAAATGGTATTTCATCCAGGTAGTAGAACTGACTTAGATAAAAAAACAGCTTTAAATAATATAGTATTTGGTTTAAATTCAATTATGAGGAATGTTGATGATTTTGATTTATTGATTGAATTTATGAGTGGTAAAGGAACTGAAGTTGGTTCCTCTATTGAAGATCTTAAATATATAATGGATAATATAAATGTTAATAATGTAGGTATTTGTTTAGATACTTGTCATATAAATGATGCAGGATATGATATAAGTAAGTTTGATGAATTTTTAGATTTATTTGATAAGAATATCGGTATTAATAAAATTAAATGCGTTCATCTTAATGATTCTTTAAATGCTATAGGTGCTCATAAAGATAGACATGCTAATATTGGTTATGGTACGATTGGATTTGATAATTTAATAAATGTTATATATAACAAAAGACTTAAAGGAATACCTTTTATATTAGAAACACCATATGTTAATGATAAAGCACCATATAAATATGAAATAGAAAATATTAGAAACAAAAAGTTTATGGATTATAAAGTTAATCTATAAACTTTTTATATTTTTCATATTTTTCAATTATTTTATTAAATAACAGCGGATTAAAATCTTGTTTATAATTATCTATTAAATTATAGAAATCTCCATTTAATATTTCGTCTTGCTTGTTTTTAATTATATAATAAATAGTATTTAATTCATTATTATTGATACTAACATTTTCTGACTGGGCAAATTTTAATATATCTTCTTTAGTTATGTTATCAGCATATTTTTTTATTATATTTTTATTCATAAATTCCTCCTTTTAAAGTTTATGTTTTAAAGTTCTGTATATACTAATAATATGAGTAAATTAATGTTTTCAAATAATAGATTTAATAGAAAAATATTAATTATTAGTATTCTTTTTTTACTATGTTTTTCTTTTATATCATATGAATTATATGATTTAATAATTAATAAAAATGAATATTATGATAAAGAATTAAGTATACGAACAAATAGAAGTTATGTAGGAAAATATGCTAAGAGAGGAAGAATACTTGATAGAAATGGTAAAGTTATTGTTGATAATGAAGAAGTATATACTTTAAATTATATAAAACCTACTAATATAACGAGTAAAAAAGAAATTGAATTAGTTAAAAAGCTTATTGATATTCTAGATTTAGATTATAAAAATGTAACAAGTAATGATATAAAAAATTATATTTATATTGTTAATTATGATGAACTATATAATAAAGCAAATAAGAATATTATAAATAAATATAATAATAGAAATATATCTAATACTGAATTTGAAAATTATTTAAAAAAATTAATAACTAAAGATGATATAGATAATTTATCTTTAGAAGATAAAAAGATAGCTTATGTTTATTCTTTAATGAATAAGGGATACAGAAATGATATAAAAGTAATTAAAGAAGGTATTACAAAAGAAGAATTAGAAATAATAAATAAATATTATAATGATGGTTTTAATATAGGAATAAAATATAAAAGAGTATACCCATATGGAAGTGTTTTTAGAGGGTATTTAGGAAATATAGGTAATATACCCACTGAAGAATTAGAAAAATATTTATCACTAGGTTATAGAAGAGATGATGTAGTAGGTATTAGTTATCTTGAAAAAGAATATGAAAGTATTTTAAAAGGGCAAAATGAAGAATATGTTTTAACTGCATCTGGTAAAAAAGAAATAGTAAAAGAATTGAAAGATGGAAAGGATATAACATTATCTATAGATATTGATTTGCAAAAAGATATAGAAGATATTATATATAATCAAGTATTAAAGGCTAAAAAAGAAAGAAATACTAAATATTATAATAAAAGTTATGTAATTATGAGTAATCCTAACACTGGAGAAATATATGCATCTGTTGGAATAGGAGCAAATAATAATACTAAAGTAAATTATGAAACTGATTTAACAAATTATGCTTTAACTCCTGGATCTATTGTAAAAGGTGCTTCTCACTTAGTTGGTTATAAGTATGGTGCAATAAATATTGGAACATCAGTAATTGATTCTTGTATTAAAGTAAAAAATACTCCTGAAAAATGTTCTTGGAAAAGACTTGGAAAAATTAATGATTTAACTGCACTAAAGTATTCATCAAATTATTATCAATTTTTAATAGCTATTAAAATAGGAGGAGGTAAATATAAATATAATAATCCTTTAGTATTAAATCCTGAAGGATTTAAAAAATATAGAGATATTTATAATCAATTTGGTTTAGGAGTTAAGACTGGACTTGATATACCTAATGAAAATATTGGAGTAATAGGTAATGATAAAAATCCTGGGTCTCTTATAGATTATCCAATTGGTCAATATGAAACATATACACCTATGGAATTAATGCAATATATTAATACATTAGCAACTTCTGGAAAAAGATACTCTCTTCATTTTTTAAAAGATAAAGATATTAACTTATTAAACGAAGTTGATGTAGATGAAAAGTATATAAGTAGAGTTAAAGAAGGATTAAGAATGGTTATGTTAAGTGGAGGAACTGGAACAAGTTATATAAATAAAAATTATAATGCTGCTGGTAAAACAGGAACAGCTCAAAGTTTTATAGATACAAATTTAGATGGTAAAATTGATAAAGAAACAATAAGTGCTTCTTTTGGAGCATATATGCCTTATGATAATCCCAAAATTAGTATTGTAGTATTTTCACCTAATGTAAGTGATAAATCATCTTCTTATATGTCAAAAGTTAATAGAAGAATAACTAGAGAAGTAACTGATTTGTATTTTAGTAAATATGATAAATAAAAAGATGAAACTATTTTGTTTCATCTTCGATATTTGATATTGCATTTATTAAAGCAAGTTTACCATAATTATATGTAAGCGCGCCTTGTTGAAATATAACATATGGTTTTTTTAAAGGACCATCTGCTGATATTTCAATTGAACTTCCTTGAGTAAAAGATGCACTTGCCATAATTATTTTATCATCATATCCTGGCATATCACTTGGAATAGGTTTTATATTTGCGTTAATCGCTCCAGATGCTTGTATTCCTTCGGTATATCTTATCATTTCATTTTCATTATTAAAATAAATTAATTCAACTATATCAGCTCTTTCTTCATTATATTTGGGTGATACTTTATAGTTTAAAGTTTCTAATACTTTGCTAGTAAGAATACTTGTTTTTAAAGCGGAAGCAACTACCGAAGGAGCAAAATATAAACCTTGTAGAAATAATTTGTTGGCATCATTACTAGGTCCAACTTCTTTTCCTTGACCAGGAACATTTAACCTTTCTGCACATAATTCTATTAGTTCTTTTTTGCCTGCAATATATCCACCATTATGAGCAATTCCACCACCTAAGTTTTTAATTAAAGAACCTGCTATTAGATCTGCTCCAACTTCAATAGGAGATTTATCTTCTACAAATTCACAGTAACAATTATCAATAAATATTATTATATCTTTATTAATATCTTTAATAAATTTAATAACATTCTCTAATTTTTTAATACCAATAGATTCTCTTAATGAATATCCTCTAGATCTTTGAATATGAATAACTTTTACATTATTTTTTAATTCCTTTTTTATTTCTTCATAATCAAAATCATTATCTAATAAATCAATATATTTATAATTTATTCCATAACTTATTAAGGAACTATTATTATTTTTAATACCTATTACTTCATGAATAGTATCATATGGAATTCCTGTTATTGATAATAATGTATCACCAGGTCTTAATAATGCTTGAAGCGCAATACTGATTGCATGAGTCCCAGAAATTATTTGAGTTCTAACAAGAGCATCTTCACTACCTAAAACATCTGCAAATATTGATTCGATTTTATCTCTTCCAAAATCATTGTATCCATAACCAGTAGTTCCATTTAAATCACTTTCAGTTAGATTATATTTATGAAATGCATTTAATACTTTTTCACTATTTTTAAAAGATAATTCATCTATTTTACTAAATACATTTGTTAATTTTTTTTCTTCAGTATTAACTAAGTCAATATATTTTTTATTTAAATTTAACATTTTTTACCACCATCTATTCTTATTACTGAATCATTTATATAACTTGCTTTATCACTTGATATAAAATATATTAACTCTGCAATTTCATTTGGATTAGCAAATCTTTTTAATAATATTTTTTCTTCTTCCTTCTTTTTAAAATCTTTATCCATATTTTTATTCATAGGAGTATTTATCCAACCTGGACATATAGTATTTACTCTTACATATGGAGCATAGTGATTAGCTAGGTCATGAGATAAATTAATAACACCTGCTTTAGATGCATCATAGTCAAGAGAGTATTCATAATAAGTATCAATTCCATTAGTTGAAGATATATTTATAATATTACCTTTTTTATATTCTAGCATTAAATCTCCAAAGTATTTGCTCATAAGAAAAGTTCCAACTAAATTTACTTCAAGAATTTTCATAAAGTTTTCTTTTGTCTTGTCTTCAAATAAAGTATCATTTGATATAGATGCATTATTAACTAATACATCAATTTTGTTAAATTTATTTATAACTTCATCTTTTAAATTAACTATATCTTTTTCTTTTGATATATCACATTTAATACATAATACATTTATGTTATGTTTTTTTTCTAATTCTTTTTTAAGATTTAAAGCCTCTTCTTTGTGACTTAAATAAGTAATAATTACATTATAATCATTAGAAGCAAATACTTTAGCGATTTCATTTCCTAATCCAATTGAAGCCCCTGTTATTAAAACACATTTTTTATTCATAATAACTCCTTTTTCTTGGCATATTATAACATATTTATAAATTTTTATATACTAAATTATATATAAATGATAAAATTAAATGAGAGGTAGTTATGGAAAAAGTATTTGTAGCATATTTGGTTGATAATGGAAATATAATAAATAAAGATGGATATGACATTATAGTAAAAGAAATTGGGGATAATAGATATCAAGAATTAATAACTGGAAATATATTTGAAAATTATCGATATAGTAATAATAAGGTTTCTATATGTTTATGTTTTAGAATAGATTCTGTTTTACATTATAAGTACATTAGTAATTATTTAAAGTATGAAGAAGGAAGAGTTAATAGTGTTATTGGTAAAATAAATCGTAGAATATTAGTTAATTAATATAACTTTTACTTGTAAAGTTATATTTTATTTGTTATAATCTTTGGTGTTAGAAAAAGGAGGAATTATAATGGCAAAAAAGGAAAATAGAGAAGGTGTAGCATTACAATGCACTGTTTGTAAAGAAATTAATTATTTAACTAGCAAAAATAAAAAGAATTTTGAAGGCAAACTAGAAATTAAAAAATTCTGTCCTAGATGTAATAAAACTACTGTTCATAAAGAAAAGAAAGCGTAGGTTAAAATATGTTTAATGTAAATGATATTAAAAATGGAATGACTATTAAATATGAGGGTAATGTTTATCAAGTTGTTGAATTTCAACATGTAAAACCTGGTAAAGGTAGTGCTTTTGTTAAAACGAAGTTAAAGAATTTAAAAACAGGTACTACTCAAGAAATTACTTTTAATGCAGGTATTAAGTTAGAAAAAGCGCTTGTTCAAAAAAGACAACTTTCTTATTTATATAATGATGGTTCTAATTATGTTTTTATGGATAATAATACATATGAACAAATGGAAATACCTATTTCTAAATTAGAAGAAGAGGCACCATTATTAAAAGAAAATATGGATGTAGAGGTAATGAACTATGAAGGTGAGGTTATAGGTGTATCTCTTCCAGAAAAAGTTTCTTATAAAGTAATAAAAGCTGAAAATGCAGTTAAAGGAAATACTACTTCTGGAGCAATGAAAGATGCAACTATAGAAACCGGTTATACTTTGAAGGTACCACTATTTATAGAAGAAGGAGAAGAAATTATTATTACAACTAGAGATGGTAAGTATTCTTCAAGAGCATAATTAAAAGATATACAAATATATCTTTTTTTTTATACATTTATATTGTATAATAATTATGATAATAAGAAGAGGTTTTAATATGAGAAAAATAATAAAACTTATCATAACTATAATAGTATATATATTAGTAGTATTATATTTTTTAGTAGTGCTTATTGTTAATAATCCAAGATCAAACAAAGTTTGCAAGAATTTTGATGTGGTTTTAAGTAATGCTATAGAGAGTTACTTTGCTTCTTCATTACCACAGAAAAATGGAGATACACTAAAAGTAACAACTGAAGAATTAATTTCAAAAGGATTATTGACATTAACTGATTTACAAGATGTTGGAACAAAATGTTCAGGTGAAGCATTCGTAACCAAAATGAATGATCAATACTATTATTATAATGATGTAAAATGTGGTAGTTGTTCAATTGATAATATATATACTTCTTGGAGTAATTGGAAAGATAGTTTACCAAACTTTAATGGAAAAAGATATCAAGTAATGATCAATACTCTTTACAATTATAGTATATCAGAAGAAAAGTGGACTGATTGGAGTGATTGGGGAGAAAGTATTGAAAAAATAAAAGAATTGGTATTACCATCAGGAGCAGAAGTGGTAAATACAGATGTTGAAGAAAAAAGCCAATACAGATATAAAACTGCAACTTATCAATGGTATAAATTATTAAAGGATACTGAGTATTATAAAAGTAGTAATTATTATAGTGAAACAGCTCCAAGTGGGTATAAAAGATTAGAAAATTCTAAGAGACTTGTTAGGATGACAAAAACGTACTTATCAGAGGCAGATTTAAAAAATAATGAGAATTTAAAAGATGGTGATGGAATAAAAGTAGTAACTGGATATAGAATTAGAACACCAAAGTATATTTATTCATATACAATGTCTCAATCTTCAAATACTTATGTAGTAGTTGGTGTATCAACTAAACAATCAGAAGCACAGGCAATATGTAAAAGTCAACAGCCACAATGGGCTAGTACATGTGTTGCTTATTGTACAACGAGCAATGGTACAACTTGTACTAAATATGGATATAAATATACTGTAACTAATTCTGGTGGAACTATGTATTATTTAAAGAAAGATGGAACAAGTACATCTAAAAAATCAGAAGCGGATTATTTATCTGATTCTGAATATAATAATTTAAAAAAGAAGAATTCTTCATTAGCAAATTATAGTAAAAGTGGAACTCCAATATATATTTACCAAACCCTTGAATATACTGAAGGTAATTGTCCATCTGGAGAGTCATGCAGTACAATTGCAATGTATAAAGGATTAATATATGAATACATATGGTATAAGGTTGTTAATTCTACTAAAACTTCTTGTAATAATGGAATGTATAGCGAAAAATCTCCAGAAGAAGGATGCGTTAGAGATGAATCTACAGCAAAATGGAGTAGTTGGAGTGAATATAGCGATGTTGAAGTTAAGAAAACTGATACAAACGAAATTGAAATAAAAAAATTAGTGAGATATAGAAAATCATATATAAATTCAAAAGATTTAGTTTTAAAAGATTGGTATTCATATGATGATTTTGAAGAAAAAGTTGGAAAGAAAATTACTGATTTAAAAAATGATAAGAAAGTCAAACTTCACGAAAAGATTATGTATAAATATAGGACACTAAAGTAAAGTTTTAAAAATAATGCTATCATTTAGCATTATTTTTAGTATAATATAAAGGTGAGGAGTGATTATGAAATTTATAATTGTAGCTGGTGGAACTGGCGGTCACATATTTCCTGCTTTATCATTAGTAGAAAAAATATTAGAAAATAAAAATAATGAGGTACTTTATATAGGTACAATTGACAGAATGGAAAGTGAGATTATTCCTTCTAAAGGGATACCATATAAAGGAATAAATATTCATGGAATTAAAAAGAATATAATAAAGGATTTTAAAAATATATTTGATATTAATTCTTCAATAAAAGAATGTATTAAAATAATGGAAGAATATAAACCAGATGCTGTTGTTGGATTTGGTGGTTATGTTAGTTTTCCAGTTGTTTTAGCTGCTCATAAATGTAAAGTACCTATTTATTTGCATGAGCAGAATGTTATACCAGGTAAAACTAATAAATTAATAAGTAAATTTTCTAAAAAGATATTTGTATCTTTTGAAGAAAGCAGCAAGTATTTTAAGAAAGATAAAGTGATTTATTCAGGAAATCCTTGTCAAGAAAGAGCTAAATCTATTAAAAAACATAATAAAGTAGAATTAGGATTTGATAAATCTAAAAAGTTAATTTTAATAGTTATGGGTAGTGAAGGATCTACTGCAATGAATGAAATGCTACTTGATTATTTAAGAGAATTTGATGAAGATGATAAAGAAATATTATTCATAACTGGTAAAAGACAATTTAATGATTTAAATAATAATTTAAAAGTACCATCATCTGTTAAACTAGAGCCTTTTTATGAAGATTTACCAGGTTTAATGAAAAGTGCTGATTTAATAATATCAAGAGCAGGAGCTTCAACTATAAGTGAGATTATATCTACTCATATACCATCAATATTAATTCCTAGTCCTTATGTTGCAAATAATCATCAATACTATAATGCTTTAGCTTTAAAAGAAGCAGGCGCTAGCATTATGATAGAGCAAAAAGATTTTACTAAAGAATTGTTAAAAGAAACTGTTAATAATATACTTGATAATAAAGAAGTAAGTAATTCATTAAAAGAAAAATTAGAGTTTATGGATAAATTAAATCCAAGTACAATTATGTATGATGAAATAATTAAAAACAAATAGGTGTATTTTATGGAAGAGAAAAAAGTAGTAAAAAGAAGAAAGTTTAATTTTTTAAGATTTATAGTATTTTTACTTATATTATCAATTTTTATATATTTGTTTATAAATTTATTAAAACGCCCTATTAAAAATATAATAATAACTGGTAATAATTTATTATCTGATGAAACTATTATTGAAACTGCATCTTTAGAAAAATATCCTTCATTTATAAAAACTATGAACCATAAAGTATGTAAAAAAATAGATAAATTAGATTTAGTAAAAGAATGTAAACTTACTAAAAAATGGGGATATATTGTAGAAATAAATATAGTTGAAAATAAAGTTTTATTTCAAAAAAGAAGTACTAATGAGTACATTCTTGAAAATGGTAAAAAAATAAATAATAACGAGTCTTTAGAAGCAGTACCAGTATTAATTAATTATGTTCCAGATGAAGTTGAAACAAAATTAATAGAAGAATTAGGTTTAATAAATCTTGATATTATAGAAAAAATAAGTGAGATAGAATATGATCCTACATCATATGATACTCAAAGATTTATACTTTATATGAATGATGGAAACATGGTTTATATAACACTTACTAAAACTGAAAGTTTAAATAAATATAATGATATAAAAAAAGAATTAGAAGGTAAAAATGGTATTTTATATTTAGATAGTGGTAACTATTTTGAAATAAAGGAGTAATTATGGTAACAAAAGAAGAACTAAAAGAATATTCAGAATCTTTAATGTTTAAAATGAAAGAAGAAGAATATGATACTTTATTAAATGAATTTGATACATTTTTAGGATGGATGGATTATATTAATAAAATAGATGGTTTAAGTGAAGTTGAACCACTATATTTTCCATTTGATATTGGAAATGTATCTTTAAGAGAAGATGAACCAATAGAGTCTTTAGATAGCACTTTAGCACTTTCTAATGCAAAAGAAGTAAAGGATGGTTCAGTTGTAGTACCAAAGGTGATAGAATGAGTGAAATATTAAAGATTAAAAAAGAATTAAATAGTGAAGAAGATATTAAAAGATTATTTGATATTACTATTAAAGAAGCTAAAGAATTAAATAATAAATATAATATGTTTGTTACTATAACAGATGAGTATAATCATATTAATTCTGATTCAGTATTAAATGGAATACCATATACATTAAAAGATAATTTTTCTACAAGTGGAATACTTACAACTGCATCATCTAATATATTAAAAAGTTATGTTCCTGTATATGATTCAACTGTATATAAAAAATTAAAAACTTCAGGTGCAGTATTAATAGGTAAAACAGTATTAGATGAACTTGCTATGGGTGGAACTGGTACAACAGGACACACTGGAATAGTAAAAAATCCACTTGATGAAAATAGATTAATAGGTGGTTCTTCTGCTGGAAGTGCTGCTTCAGTTGCAAGTGAATTAGTTCCGTTTTCCATTGGTTCTGATACTGGAGATTCAGTAAGAAAACCTGCTAGTTTTGGTGGGGTAGTTGGATTTAAGCCAACATATGGAAGAATAAGTAGATATGGGCTATTCAACTTTGCAAGTTCACTAGATCACGTAGGTATATTTTCAAGAACAGTAATGGATGCTGCAATTGTAACAGATATATTAAAAGGTTATGATGAAAAAGATATGACATCATTAAAAGATGATGGAATTAAATATGTAAATGAAATAAATAATGATGTAACTGGTAAGAAATTATTTTATATAAAAGAAATAATAGATGTTGAAACAAATGATGAAAATGTATTAAAAAATATTGAATTATTTCATAAATTAATTGATAAAATAAAAGAAAATGGAATAGAAGTAGAAGAAGTATCATTCGATAAAAGTTTATTAAATGCTTTACTTGGATCATATTATTCAATAAGTTGTGCTGAAGCCACATCAAATAATTCAAATTTAACAGGTATACATTTTGGAGAAAGAAAAGAAGGTAAAGATTATAAAGAAATAATGATTAATACAAGAACTGAAGGATTCTCAGAACTTATTAAAAGAAGATTTGTATTAGGAAGTTATATTTTAAAAAGAGAAAATCAAGAAAAACTATATTTAAATGCTTTAAGAGTTAGAAGATTAGTTGTTGAAAAAATGAATGAATTATTTACTAAATATGATGGGTTAATATTACCAGCAAGTGGATCTATCGCACCTTTAATTAATAGTGATACATCAAATAGATTAACAAGTGAATATTTACTTTTAGAAAATCACTTAGTAATAGGTAACTTTGGTGGATATCCATCAATTACACTTCCTTATGCTAAAATCGATAATATGCCACTAGGAATTAATTTAACTTGTGGTGTTAATAAAGATGCACTTACTTTAAATATTGCAAATAAATTAGAAGAGTTAATTAATTATAAGGAGGTAATCTAATATGTATAAGGTAACTATAGGATTAGAAGTACATGTTGAACTTAATACTAAAAGTAAAATGTTTTCTCCTTCAATTAATTCATATGATAAAAAGTTAAATACAAATATAAGTGTAATAGATTTTGCTTTTCCAGGAACACTTCCAACTGTTAATAAAGAAGCAGTTAATAAAGCAATTTCTTTAGCAGTAGCGCTTAATACAGAAATATCTTCATACTTGATGTTTGACAGAAAGAATTATTATTATCCTGATTTACCTAAAGGGTTTCAAATAACTCAAATGACTAAGCCCCTAGGTAAAAATGGATACTTAGAAATAATGAGTGAAGAGGGTTCTAAAAAGGTATATATTCATCAAATACATATTGAAGAAGATGCTGCCTCTTTAGATCATAAAGATACTTATTCAGTTATTAACTATAATAGAGTAGGTGTTCCACTTGTTGAAATAGTAACAGAACCTTGTATTGAAAGTGTAGATGAAGCTATTAACTTCTTAGAAACACTTAGAAATGTAATTAGATATTTAAATATATCAGACGCAGATCAAACAAAAGGACAAATTAGATGTGATGTTAATGTATCATTAAGAGAAGAAAGTAGTACTACTCTTGGAGTGAGAGCAGAGGTTAAAAATGTTAATTCATTTCAAAGTGTTAGAGAAGCTATTAATTATGAAATTGAAAGACAAACAGAATGCTTAAATAAGGGTATTGAAATAAAAAGAGAAACAAGAAGATATTCACCAGAAGATAAAAAAACATATTCATTAAGAGAAAAGGCAGAAGCAATTGACTATAAATATTATGTAGAGCCTAATATACCTAAAATAGATATTGAACCATCTTTAATTGAAACTATTAAGTCAAATATGATAACTTTACCAATAGAAAGAATGAAAAAATATATTAATGAGTATGGTTTAAGTTATAAAGAAGCAAGAAATTTAATTAAAGAAAAAGAAATATCAGATTTATTTGATAAAACTGTTTCTTTAGGTAGTTCACCAAAAGAAACAAGCAATTGGATTACAATGAAATTAACAGAATACTTAAATAAAAATACTTTAGAATATAAAGATATAATTATTACACCAGAAATGTTAAATGAATTAATATCTTTAATAAACAATAAAACAATATCAAATGAACAAGCTAAAAAAGTATTTGAAGTAATGATTAAAGAAGAAAAAATGCCATCAGTTTTAGTGAAAGAACTTGGTGTGGAACAAGTAAGTGATGAAACAGAAGTTATTAAAGTTGTTAATGAAGTATTAGATAATAATATAGATGCAGTTAATACATATAAATCTGGTAAAACAAATATAGTAGGATTCTTAATTGGACAAGTATTAAAAACATCAGGTGGTAAAATAAATCCTTCTGTTGCATCAAAAATATTAAATATTGAAATACAAAAAAGATAATTAATTTACTTGATAAGTGGTTCTAAAAGCTCTTTCATCAGAGCAATACTCCATAATAAATTTATTATCTTTTTTACAGATAATAATACCAATAGTTTTATCTTGATAAATAGATTTAATATTAGAATCAATATAGTTCATATAAGTCTTGATTTGACCTATATGTTCTTTTTTGAGTTCAGTTATTTTTAACTCTATAACAACATAACAATTAAAAATAATATTAAATAATAAATCAATATAATTATATCTATCTCCTAAGAGAATAGGGTATTCATCTTTAATGAAAGAATAACCATTTCCAAGTTGTTCCATAAAATTAGATATATCATTTAATATAAATTCTTTCAGAATTTTTTCATTAAATATATTTATATTTTTACTTTTAGTATTAATAATAATAGGATTTAATATATTATCTTCAATGGTTACTTTTTCTTTATTAATTAACTTATTCTTGGTTTCGTTACTTAATCTTTCATATTCATTTGATCTGATTAATTCTATTAATCTTCTTTTGCTTAAATTGTTATTAATACATTTGTTAATGTAATAATTAATCTTATCATTATTTTTTAGTGATAATAAGATTGTATAATGAGACCAACTCAATTGGGCAACCAGTGGTTGCCCTTTTTGAAATAGATAAAACTTTCTCATTAGTTTTAATGTTCTAGTAGAGTAACCTTTACCTAAATCTTTAGTTAATTTAATAGAGTATTCTTTTATTAAATTATCTCCGTATTTAGCTCTTTTCTCTCCTCCCTGAGCCTCAATTAATACCTTACCAACATTATAATAACTCATTAGATCGTTTCTATCCTTGTAATAATCTTTAGCAACTTTATAAGCTTCATTATTAATTAATATAGTTTTAATTTCATTATAATAATTCATATATCCTCCTAATATAATTATTGCTGTTTTTATATCAAAACACTTTTAATTTAATGATTTTTTTTCAAAAAATCTTGATTTAATATATATATATATATAATGTTATTAGATAGTAAAGGAGTTTTTATTATGGAAAATAATGAAATAAATAAAAGTAATAAAATAAAAATAATAGTAATAACAGCATTAATATTTTTAGTATCAATAGCTGGTATATCTTATGCATACTTCACAATACAAGTAGTAGGAAATGATACAGCCTCATCTATGAGACTAAGAACTGCAAATATGAGTTTAGTATATAATGATGTACAAATAGTATCAGGAGAATATGCACAACCTGGATGGAGTGATACTAAGACATTAACAGTAACAAATAATGGTAATGTAGAAGCAAAATATGCAATAATATGGAGAGATTTAATAAATGGAATAGAAAATAATGAATTAGTAATAAGTGCAACATGTTCATCATCTCCATCTGGGTCTTGTGAAGCAATAAGTGAAACAGCAGTACCCGAAAAGAAGGCTGAAGCCAACAATATAGTAGTTAAAAGTTATATTTCAATACCAGTGGGAGTAACACATACATATACACTTACTGCTTTATTTAAAGAAACAGGGTCTAATCAAAACTATAATCAAAATAAATACTTTAATGGAACACTAAATATAGCTGAGTCCGGAGAAGCACCTCAATATATAGCAGGTACATCGAATCCAAGAGAAGTAAGAATTGGAACAGAAGAATTTTATGTTTTAAATGACATATCTGCTTATTCAACACTAGTTTCTGGAAATCCAAGTATGTATAATTATTCTTCTGGTAAGACAATTCTATTTGCAAAATATAATGTACATATTGGAGAAGCACTAAATAATCAGGGGCATAGTGCTGAATTAACACAATCCGATAGCGGGTATGCAGCTCAAGTGGAAGGTACTACTGCAGAAGTGGCATTTTCTGCTTTAAAGTATTGGGAACAAACATCAACAACATTATATTCACAATATGGATCATATTCAAGTTACAATAATAATATATATGATTCAAGTTATAATCAAGGTCCTCCAGTATATGGAGCTAATAGTTTTGTTGACGAAACACAGAGTCCTAATTATAGTGTTGCATATTACATGGATCAATATTTAGCAAAACATATGATTGAAGGCATCGGAAGACTATTAACGTATAATGAGGCACGCGCATTAGGGTGTGATAACGGTGGAACTTGTAATTCAGCGCCAAGTTGGGTGTCTTCTTCTTCTTATTGGATGGCCACAGCCGGACAAGCAGGCCAATATTCAAATTTTATATGGAGGTATGCAACTTCTGGCAATCAGTTTGATTGGGATAATCACTATCAACAATTTGTTGTAGGTTTAAGGCCGGTAATAGTAGTCAATACTTCTGATATACAAAGTTCATAATTAATTAAAAGATAATTAACAATTATCTTTTTTTATGATATTATATTTTATGAAGGGAAGAAATATTATGTCAAAAAGTAATGTAAGAGTTATTACTAAAGAAAAAAAGGTTAAGAAGAATAAAAAGAAAGAAGAAGAATTAGATGAAAGAAGTGAAGTTAGAAGTTTATTAAAAACAATTATTATTGTTTTAGTATCTTTTTTAGTATGTTATCTATTGTTTATGTTAATGGGTAAACTTGGTATGTTTGAAAAAGGATATGAAAAACCAGAATCAGGATCTAATGAATTTACATATAATACTGCAATAATTGGTACGGTATTTAATAGACCAGAATCTGAATATTATGTATCCTTTGATGAAGAAGATGGTAACACTTATTTTGATACTTTATTAAATATGTATAAAGGATCTTTACATATTTATAAGGTTAATATGTCTTTAGGTATTAATGCTTCTAATAAAGGAGATACTGGTAATTATAATGCCACTAAATCAAGTGAACTTGTTATTAGTGGACCAACATTAATAAGAATTAAAAATGGTAGAATTGTTAAGTATTTAGAAGATTTAGATAAAATTAAAGAAGAATTAAATAATTAGTGCATTTATATGTACTTTTTATTTTAATAAATGTTATAATAATTTTAAAAATTAATGAGGTGTGTATGCAACAATATTTTGGTGAAGAAAAAAAGGGTAACTTAATAAAACTTAATGAAAAAGATTTTAATCATATTAAAAATGTAATGAGAATGAAAGAGAATGAAGAAGTTTTTGTTGTTCTTAAGAATAAAAGATATTTATGTTCTATGAATGAAGATTTAAAAAGCGTAACGATTAAAGAAGAAATACAAACTAAAATGAAAAGAAATGAAATTATATTATATGTACCTTTTTTACAAGATGAGAAGATTAGTTTAATTCTTCAAAAGGGAACTGAACTAGGAGTAACTGAATTTATTATTGTTGATTTTGAACATTCTAAATATAAATTAGATGAAGAGAAGAGATTAAAAAAACTTGAAAGATGGAACAAGATAATTACTGAAGCTTCTGAACAATCTTACAGGAATGACATACCAAAATTAGAAAAATTTGTTAGTGTTAAAGATATCAAAAGTGTAAAGGGATTGAATATAGTATGTTCACTTGACACTTTGAACGTCAAAGATATCTCTAAGGTAGTTAATAGAGATACTTTATGTGATAAAATAAGTATAGTATTTGGACCAGAAGGTGGTATTTCCAAATCTGAAGAAGATGCTATAGTTAAAAAAGGATTTGAGAGAGTTAGTTTAGGTAGAACAGTTTTAAGAACTGAAACTGCTGGATTATATGTAGTATCTATAGTTAAATATCTTGAAGGATGTGAGTAGTATGGATAAGTTTATTAATCTATTATATGTATTTTTTAATGGTGACTTTTTTGTAGTTATTATTGTAGCGTTGATATTAATATTATCAGTTGTTTTAGTAGGATTAATAAAAGTACAAAAAGAGAATGAGAGATTAATAGAAGAAAGTAATGCTTTAAAAGAAAATGTAGTTAAAGAAGTAGAAGAAGATGTAAAAGAAAAAGAAGAAGTATTAGTAGAGGCTAATGTCGAAAAAAATATTAATGAAGCTATTGCTAAAGAAGAACCAGCTAAGGAAGAGAATATTGAAAAAACTGAAGAAGTAATTGAAGAAGTTAAAGAAGAATTAGAGAAGCCTTTAGAAGAAGAAATATTAGAAATAAAAGAAGAAAATAAAGAAGAAGATGTTATTAATCCAATTGAAGCATATGAGCAAGATGAAGAGGCTAATGCTGTAATAAGTACTAAAGAATTAGAAAGTATTGAGAAAGAAAGAAATGAACTTTATGGAGCTGAAAATAATGCTAAGTTAATTGAAGAGTATGAAACTGATCAAGAAAATAAGGCAATTATCAGTTATAGTGAGCTTTTAAAGAATGCTCAAGGTTTAGAACTTGAATATATAGAAAAGCCAAAAGAAGATGATAATGCTCCAGTAGTTAAACAAGTTGAACTTAAAGATCAACAATTAAAAGGTGTTAACTATGCTGCTGAAGAAGAATATTTAAGAATATTAAAAGAATTTAGAAATGATTTGATAGCGAATGGATAAAACAGTATGTGTTAAAAATTTGGGTTGTAAAGTAAATGCTTATGAGTGTGAATTCATCATGAGCCTTTTTTTACGTGAAGGATATAAGATAGTAGAAGATAATGCTAGTGTTTATGTAATAAATACATGTACTGTTACTAATGAAGCTGATAAAAAGAGTAGAAAGACAATTAATAGTCTTAGAAAAAACAATCCTAATTCTATAATAATTGCAGTAGGTTGTTATACTCAAAATCTTTATAATGTTAATTCAAATGTTGATATTAATGCAGATATTGTATTAGGTAATAAAGATAAAAGTAAAATAATAGACTATTTAAATGAATACTTAGAGAATAAAAAACAAATAGTTAAGTTTTATGATGTTAAATATTCTAAATTTGAAGATATGGAAATTAGCCATTTAGAAAGTCACACAAGAGCATTTATAAAAATACAAGATGGTTGTGATAATTATTGTTCTTATTGTGTAATTCCTTATGTAAGAGGAGATATAAAGAGTAAGAATAAAGATAAAATAATAGAAGAAGTTAATTGTTTAGTAGATAATGGTTATAAAGAAATAGTATTAACGGGTATTCATACCGGTAAATATGGTAATAGTGAATATAATTTATATAATCTTTTATTAGATTTATTAGAAATTGATAAATTAAAAAGAATAAGAATTAGTTCTATAGAAATTGTTGAAGTAGATGATAGAATTATTAGTATACTTTCAAATGAGAAAATAGCAGATCATATGCATCTTCCTTTACAAAGTGGATGTGATAAGATATTAAAATTAATGAATAGAAGATATGATAAAAAATATTATGAAGATAAAATCAATTTAATAAGAAGTGTTAATCCAAATATATCTATAACTACTGATGTAATAGTTGGTTTTCCTTCTGAAACAGAAGAAGATTTTAATGAAACTTATGAATTTTGTAAAAAAATAGGTTTTTCTAAAATACATGTATTTCCATATTCTGATAGAGATGGAACAGAGTCTTCCAAGATGAAAGATAAAGTAAATTCTGAAGTTAAAAAAGAAAGAGTTAAAAAATTATTAGATTTATCTAATAATTTGGAATTAGAATATAAAAAGAAGTTTAATAATAAAACATTAAGTGTTTTATTTGAAAGGAAAAAATTTTTAACATACACTGGATATTCATCCAATTATATTGAAGTTAAAAAAATAGGTTTTTATAAACTAAATAATATTTATAAAGTTAAATATAAATGTTAAAATATTTATATGAGTGATTTTGTAATAGGTAAAGTAACAAGAATAATATATGAAAATACTTCTAACTCCTACAAAGTAGGAGTTTTTAGGGTTAAAGATTCTAGTGATAATTTAAAAGAATATATTGGTAGTTCTTTATCATTTACTGGTAATTTTAATAATTTAAATGATGAAATATATTATAAATTTAATGGTTCAATAGTAGAACATCCTAAATATGGAACTCAATTTAATGTAACTAGTTATGAGATATCAAATCCAAGTGATGAAGAGGAAATAATATCTTATTTAGGTAGTGGATTATTTAAAGGAATAGGTTTAAAGACAGCAGAAAAGATAGTTAAAAGATATGGTAAAAATACATTAGAATTTATTAAGAAAGATCCTTATGCTTTAAGTGAAATTGATAGAGTGAGTGTTAAAACATCTTTAGAAGTTCATGAAAAATTAAATTCACTTACTTATGAAGAACAACTAATATCTAATTTAACTAAAATGGGATTTAGTGTTAATGAAAGCATTAAAATAGTTAAAGACTATTCTCTAAATTTAGAAGATATATTAAAAAATAATCTATATATTTTAACTAATATAATTGATTTTGATAAAGTTGATTCTGTATATATTAAATACAATGATATAAATAGTGATTTAAGAATAGAAAATGTAATAACTCATTCTATAAAAGAAGTGTGTTATAAAACAGGTAATACTTTAGTTTCTTTAGAAGAAGTATATCTTGAAGTATTAAAATATTTTAATAATGATTTTAAAACGCAAAGTTTTAATTTATATATTAAGAATTTAATAGAACAATATAAGATATATGAATTTGATGGTTATTTAATGCTTAATTATTTTTATGATACAGAGTTATATATAGCAGAAAGAATTAACTTATATAATAGAATTAAAACTGGTGAATCTAATACAAAGTTAAATAAATATATTAAAAAATTTGAATCTAAAAATAATATTAAATTAAATGATAATCAAAAAAATGCAGTTGTTAATAGCATTATTAATAATTTCTTTATAATAACAGGAGGACCAGGTACAGGTAAAACAACTATTATAAAAGCAATAGTTGATTATTATAAAGATAAAGATTCAATTGCTTTACTTGCTCCAACTGGAAGAAGTGCTAAAAGAATGGCTTCATCTGTTGGGATTAGTGCTTCAACTATACATAAATTCTTAAAATGGGATAAAGAATCTTCTACATTTGGATTAAATGAATTTAATAAAAGTAAAGCTAAAATAGTAATAGTTGATGAATCTAGTATGATAGATATTTTCTTATTTTCTTCTTTATTAAAATCATTAAATGATACAGTTAAATTAATATTAGTAGGGGATGCTAATCAGCTTCCTAGTATAGGACCAGGTAATATATTATATGACCTTTTAAGTGATGAAAAAATTAATAAAGAATATTTAAGTTATATTTATAGAACAGATAAAAAATCATATATAAATGTACTTGCTGAGCAAATCAAAAGCAAAGAAAAAATAGAATATTCAAAAGATTATAATGACTTTAAATTTATAGAAACAGAAGATGTTAATATTATTAATAATTTAAAATTTATATGTGAAAAAATAAAAGAAAAAAATATTTCATTAGATGAATTTCAAGTATTAGTTCCTATGTATAAAGGAAATGTTGGAATTGATAATATTAATAAAACTCTTCAAGATGTATTTAATCCTAATAACAATGATTTAGAAGAAATAGTGTATTCTAATACTATATTTAGAGAAAATGATAAAGTTATACAACTTATAAATGATGTTGATAATAATGTTTTTAATGGAGATATTGGATATATTGAAAAAGTATTTACTTATCCTAAAAAAAGTATAATAGTTAATTTTTCTGGTAATAAAGTAACATATGAATCTGAAAGTTTTGATAAAATAACACTTGCTTATGCAATGAGTATACATAAATCACAAGGTAGTGAATATGATAATGTAGTAGTTGTAATCGCTAATTCTCATAAAAGAATGTTTTATAATAAATTAATATATACAGCAGTAACTAGAGCTAAAAAGAATTTAATTGTATTAGGTAAGCTTAATAATTTTAATTATTCAATTACATCAAGTTATTCATTAAAACGTATTACTTATTTAAAACAATTATTAAAATAGTATAAATAATATTTATATGTTAACACTATTAATAAAGGAGAGTGATTAACATAAAATTAATGAATAATATGTTATGGATGGGTATGGGTGTTGGTGTAGGATACTTTTGTACAAAACATAGCAAAGGAATTGAAAAAACTTTTAATAAAATGAAAAATATGACAATGAAAAAGAGTTCTTAAAAGGACTTTTTTTTAAAATAAAAGAGTGTTATAATATGATTAGTATTGGAGGATATGCTTATGGATAAGAAAAAAGCGGTAAAAAAACTAAAAGGATTAGATTTTAAAAAACTTAATAATGTAATAGGAGTAGGAAATAAAATATTAAGTATTTTATACATACTTTTAATAATTTTATTAATATATATAGGTATATTAGTATTAAAAGAATTTAATGTATTACCTGCTATTCTTAAAATATTATCAGTCATTAGTCCTTTGTTTATTGGTTTTCTAATAGCATGGCTTTTAAATCCTCTTGTAACTAAGTTAACTGATAAAGGTTTAAATAGATCAATTTCTGTTATATTGATTTTTGCTTTAATGATTATATTCTTATACTTATTTATATTATTAGCAGTTCCTGCGATGGCTAATCAAATAAAAGATATAGTTGGAACAATTCCAACAATATTAAGTGACTTAAAATCCTGGGTAGAAAATATTTTTGATAAAATTGCAGATTTAAGTTTAGAAAATTTAGATACAACAAAAACTCATTTCTTTGACTCAATAGAAAAAATTGGTACAAATTTACAAACAAATTTACCACAAACAGCTTTAAATTTAATATCAAGTATGGCTAGTGGTCTTGGAAAGATTTTATTAAGTTTTATAGTTGGTTTCTATATGTTATTTAATTTCAATACAGTATCAAGTGGATTTGTAAAATTACTTCCTAAAAAATGGAGAAAAGATGCAGATCAATTATTATCACAAATAAGTACTACAACATATGATTATGTAAAAGGAACTTTAGTAATATCATTTATGCTTATGATAGTTTCATTAATAGGATTTGCAATTATTGGATTAAAAGCACCTTTCTTAATAGCCTTATTCTGTGCAATAACAAATCTTATTCCATATATTGGACCATATATGGGAGCGGCAGTAGCAGCATTAGTTGGTTTTTCACAATCAAGTGTAGTTGGAATATTAACGTTGGTATTTATATTCATAGTTCAAACATTAGAAGGAAATTTTTTAACTCCATTATTTATGAGTAAGAAAATGAATTTACATCCAGTTACAATATTAATTTCATTATTAATTTTTGAACATTTCTTTGGAATAATAGGTATGGTAATTGCAACTCCAGTAACAGCATTATTAAAAATTATATTTAATTTCTTTGATGAAAAATTTCAATTCTTTGAATATACAAAAGATTAGTATTTAGTTATAGAGGATAAAAGTTATGCTTTTATCTTTTATTTTGTATCTAAATTTTGTATAATTAAATTATGTTCAAGTCTAGAGAGGTGACTTATGGATTTTTTAAAAGAATATGGTATTGAATTTGAAGGTGAAAGTTTAATTAATAGAGCTTTAACTCATACTTCTTATGCTAACGAAAATGATGTAGAATCTTATGAAAGATTAGAATTTTTGGGTGATGCTGTTTTAGAGTTAGTATCTAGTGATTATTTTTATAGAAAAACACATTTACCTGAAGGAGAAATGAGTAGACTTAGAAGTTTATATGTATGTGAAAATGCTTTATATGAATATGCTGAAAAGATTAATTTAAGCGAACATATTAAACTTGGTAATGGTATTAAAGAAGCTAATAAAACTGTTATAGCAGATGTATTTGAAGCAGTTATAGGTGTTATATTTTTAGAACAAGGTCTTAACAAGGTAAGAGAATTATTTAATAAATTAATTGTTCCTTATATTGAAAATGAAGCTGATTTTTTAAAGGATTATAAAAGTATGCTTCAAGAAATGGTTCAAACAGAAAGGAAATCATTAAAGTATAAAGTTGTTGATGAAAGTGGACCAGCTCATGCTAAGCTATTTAAAGTAACTGTATCAATTGGTGGTATAGTTTATGGAACAGGAGTAGGTGGAAGTAAAAAAGAAGCAGAACAAAATGCTGCTAAAGATGCTTTCTCTAAACAAGCTAAAAAGTAGGTATTATTATGTATATTAAAGAAATAAAAATAAATTCATTTAAGTCATTTGCTGACAAAGTTAATATTCAGTTAGATAGTAATTTTACTGGTATAGTAGGTCCTAATGGATCTGGTAAAAGTAATATAGTAGATGCAGTTAAATGGGTACTTGGAGAACAATCTGTTAAAACATTAAGAGCATCAACAGGTATGAGTGATGTTATTTTTAGTGGGTCTAAAAGTAGAAATCCTTCTAATACTGCTTCAGTAGCGATTACTTTTGATAATAGTGATTCATATTTGCCAACTGATTATAAAGAAGTAACTATTAAAAGAGTAGTATCTAGAAGTGGAGAAAATGAATATTATATAAACAATGAAAAATGTAGATTAAAAGATATAAATGATTTGATGGTAGATTCTTTTTCTTCTAGAGAATCATTTAATATAATTCCTCAAAATAAAATAGAAGAAATATTATCTGATAAACCAGAAAATAGAAGAATAATATTTGAAGAAGCAGCAGGTGTTTTAAAGTATAAAAAAAGAAAAGAAGAAACTCTTAAGAAATTAGCTAGAACTCATGAAAATATTGATAGAGTTGATATGATCATAGAGGAATTAAAAAATCAAGTAGAGCCTCTAGAACAAGCTAGTAAAAAAGCTAAAACATATAAAGAAACTAGAGATAAATTAGAAAGTCTTGATGTAGCTTTAATGGTAAGTGATATAACTAGTTTTAGTGAAGTATTAAAAAATAAAAAAGAAGAATTAGATAAATGTACATTAGAATTTGAAAGTACTAATAAAAAAAATGCTAAAGAGAATACTGAAATAGAAAAATTAAAATTAGAGAGTTTAAAACTTGATGAAAAATTATCTGATTTAAGAAGTAAACATTTAAAGAGTAAAGAATTATTATCTGAATTACTTTCTAAAAAAGAAATGTCTATTGAAAGAAGTAAATATGATAAAAATAGTGATGAAGTAAAAACAAGAGTTATTTCATTAAGAGATAAAGAACTTAAATTATCCAATGATATTAAATCTTTAGAATCTGATCTAGATTTAAATAAATCTTTAGGTAAAGATAAGTTAGATGAATTAAATTCATTAAATAAAAATTTACAAGAAGAGAATAAAAATTTATCTATTAAAAATAGTGAATATAATGATTTAAAAAGAAAAGAATTAGAAATTAATTCTAAGATTGAATTATTAAATTCAAGTATAGAGAATAATTCTAAATTACCTTATTCAGTTAAATCTGTACTAGGTAACCCAACATTAAATGGAGTATTAGATTATTTAGGTAATATAATTGACACTAAAGAAGAATATTTAACTATGTTAGATATATCTTTAGGATCTTCATATAACTGTGTAATTACGGAAGATGAGGATTCTGCTAAAAAAGCAATAGAGTATTTAAAAGTTAATAATAAAGGAAGAGTAACATTTTTTCCTCTTTCAGTTATTAGACCTAAAAGTATAGAGCCAGAAGTATTAAATATTGCTGCATCTTTACCTGGATATTTAGGTATAGTAAGTGATTTAGTTAATTATGATAGAAAATACTATAATATAGTTAAAAATCAACTAGGTAATATAATTGCAGTTGATAATATAGATAATGCTTTAAATATTAGTAGAAAAATAAATCATAGATATAGAATTGTAACATTAGAAGGAGATATACTACACGTAGGTGGATCTCTTAGTGGTGGAAGTAATAAAAATAATTCTGTTATAAGTGATAAGAACGAACTTGATAGGTTAAAAGTAGTACTTGAGAGTATTATATCTAAAGAAGAAAATTCTAAAAAAGAAATAGAAGAATTAGAATATAATAAAAAAGTAATAGAAGAAAAAATATTAAATATTAATGTTGAAATAACTAAATATAGTGAAATAGTTAATTCTAAAAATATAAGTTTAAGTTCATTAAAAGAAGAATTAAATAGTGTTAAAAATGAAATAAATGATTTGAGTAAAAAAGAAAGTGTTGATAAGTCTATTGATAAATTAATGAAAGAATATTATGAAGAAGAAGAAAGATGTTTATCTTTAGAGAAAGAAATTGAATTAGAAAGTTCTAATAAAAGAGAAGTAATGGATAAACTTACTGAATTTGAATCTTTATTAAAGAAAACAATTTCTAGTAGTTCTACTTATCAAAATACAATTAATGAATTAAACGTTGATATTGTAAAATTAAATATGAATTTAGATAATTTATTAAATAGATTAGGTGAAGAGTATTCATTAACTTATGAAGGCGCTAAGGATAAATATTCACTTGATATAGAAGAAAAAGAAGCTAGAAAGATTGTTAGTGAGTTAAAGAAAACAATAAAATCAATTGGTAATGTTAACTTAGAAAGTATTGAAGAGTATGAAAGAGTTAATAAAAGATATACATTCTTAAATACTCAAAAAGAAGATTTATTAAAAAGTGAAAAAGACCTACTTGAAATAATTAATAATATGGATGATATAATGAAGGGTAAATTTGAAAGTACTTTCCATAAAATTAATGAAGAATTTTCTAAAGTATTTAAAAATTTATTTGGTGGAGGAGAAGCTAGTCTTAGCTTAACTGAACCTAATAATATATTAGAAACAGGTATTGAAATAGTAGCAATCCCACCTGGTAAGAATTTAAAACCATTATCATTACTTTCTGGTGGTGAGAAAACTTTAACTGCAATCAGTTTATTATTCTCAATTATGAATTTAAAGAAAGTCCCATTTGTAATACTTGATGAAGTAGAATCAGCATTAGATGAAGTAAATGCAGAAAAATTTGGAGAGTATTTATCAAATTACAGAAATAGAACTCAATTATTAATAATTACTCATAAAAAGAAAACAATGGAATATTTAGATTTATTATATGGTATAACAATGCAAGAAAGTGGAGTATCTAAATTAGTAAGTGTTAAATTAGAGAACATATAGTTTTCTAATTTTTTTTATAAAAAAAAAGAATATTTCTATTCTTGATAATTGTAATTATATTGATATGTACTTGGTTTTGCTTTAGATGTTGTTAATCCAATTACTCCAAAAGCAAAACATAAAGTAAATAATATTCCCCAAATTATTAATCTAATAGTGTTTTTATTCATTCTTCTTTCACCCTAATTTAATTATAATTTAAATAGTAAAAAAATTCAATAAAAAAGAGCTAAATTGCTCTTAAATTATCTTTATTACTATTATCTATTTTATCAACAAATAATATTCCATTTAAATGATCTATTTCATGTTGAAAAGCAACAGACATTTCTTCTCTTACTCTAATAGAAGTTCTATTACCGTTTTCATCATCATATTCAACAGTAACTCTTGCATATCTTGGAACTATTCCTTCAACTGGACGATTAACTGATAAACATCCTTCTCCCTCTTCAACATATATTTGTTCTTCTGAATTTGATACTATTTCAGGATTTATAACAACATGTTCTTCAAAAGTTCCATCATCATTTTTGTAAGATATAACGAAAATTCTTTTTAATATTCCAAGTTGTGGAAAGGCAAGTCCCATACCAGCTCTGATATCATGCTCTTCTGCATAATCATCATCTTGGCTAAGTCTTAAATATGTTAACATATCTTGAATTAAAACTTTATATTTTTCTTCAATTGGGAATGTAACTTTTTCACTTACTTTTCTAAGTATTTTATTTTTTTCATCAAGAATTTGTGATTGTTTAAGCATAATACCCCTTCTTTCGGTGTATATTTTATCAAAAAAGTTATTTTTTTTCAATACTTAGATATAAAAAGGAAGAAAATTTTCTCCCTTTTTATCTTTCGTTACCATTGATAAATCCTGCTCCGAATACTACAACAAGAAGTATAAATAGCACTAATATGATAGCGGCTCCATATCCAAATCCATATCCGCTTCCACCATAATATGGCATGGCATTACAGCATCCTCCATAAGAGTAAGCATAAGGATTCATTCCATATCCACTAGTGTATCCATAATAATTCATAAATTTACCTCCTTTTACTACCTATAATTTTATATGACAAAAATATAAAATTTGACATACATTTTACCTAAATATATTAAATATTTTTTATATTTATGATAAAATAAAAAAAGAGAGTATATGAAGAAGCAAAGATTAATTAAATATATGGATAAACCACTATTAATTATAATGACACTATTTAGTTTAGCTGGCATTCTTTTAGTATTGTCTGCTTCATCTGTAGCGGCAGTTGTTAGATATAATGTTGGACCATATTATTTCTTTTTAAGGCAATTATTATTTGTGGTTGCATCATTTTTAGTTGGATTTTTAGTTGTAATTAAAGTTGATATAAATAGGTATAAACATTTGATAAAAATAGCTTTACTAGGATTATTAATAGTATTAGTGGCTTTACTTTTCTATGGAACAATTGTTAATAGTGCTAAAAGCTGGTTCAAAATAGCAGGTTTTTCATTTCAACCAAGCGAAATTGCTAAATTAATATTAATAGTATATATGGGAATATTTTTTGCAGATTATGTAAAAGAAGGAACTAACGAAAAAAGAATATGGATATTTTTAACTATATGTGGAGTAATATTCTTATTAGTAGCAGCTCAGCCTGATTTGGGAACAGCAACTATTATTGCATTGATTGTATTCTTTACTTTTTTATCAATACCAATAAAGAAAAATAATTTAATAAATATTTTAAAGTTAGTAGCAGGTGCTGGAATTATAGTTATAGGAATATTTCTAACATTTTCTTCATCAATACTAACTGAAACTCAAAGAAGTAGATTTGATTTTAAAGCACCATGTACAAGATATACTAAAGATACTGGATATCAAGTATGTAATGGGTTTATTGCGATACATAATGGTGGTCTATTTGGAATGGGATTAGGTAAATCCACTCAAAAATACTTATATTTACCAGAAGCTCATACTGACTTTATATTTACAATACTAGTAGAAGAATTAGGAGTAGTAGCAGGCTTAATTGTTTTAGTTGGATATGGTTATATGATTTTTAGAATTATAAAAATTTCTAAACGATGTTATAATCTTAGAAATTCAATTATATGTTATGGAGTTGCAATGATGTTTTTAACACATTTGTTAATAAACTTTCTTGGTATACTTGCATTAATGCCACTTACTGGTGTACCTTTACCACTTCTTAGTTATGGTGGATCTTTTACAATAACATGTTTAATGGGACTATTTATAGTTCAAAGAATTTCTATAGAAAATAATTTAACTAAAAAAAATCTAGAAATATCTAAAATAACTGGAAAATAAAAATAAAAAGTTATATAATATATTTTGCAAAAAAAGGAGGAGCAAATTATGAAGAAAAATTATACAGCAAAATTAGAAGGAAAGGAATGGGAAGATATTCTTGATCATGCTTTCAAACATGTAGTTAAAGAAGTAAATGTAGATGGTTTTAGAAAAGGTCAGGTACCAAAAGATATTTATATTAAGAAATTTGGAGTAGCTCATTTATATGATCATGCTATTGATGATGCATTACCAGTAATGTTAGATAAATTACTTGAAGACAAAGAAGTATTGAGACCAGCATGTACGCCACAAGTAAATCTTAAATCTATTGATGACAAATGTATTGAAGTAGAATTTACTATTATAAGCATGCCTGAAGTAAAACTTGGTAAGTATAAAAATGCTGATTTAAAAGTTAAAAAAGAGAAAGCAAAAGTTACTAAAGAAGAAGTGGAACATGAAATTGGTCACTTAAAGGAGCAATTTGCTGAATTAAAATCAGTTGATTCTAAAATAAAAGAAGGAAATATTGCAGTAATTGATTTTGAAGGATTTAAAGATGGTATAGCATTTGATGGTGGAAAAGGTGAGAATCATTCACTAACTATTGGAAGTCATACATTTATACCTGGATTTGAGGAAGGATTAATTGGACTTTCTAAAGGTGAAGAGAAAGATCTTGAACTTACATTCCCAGAAAACTATCACGTTGATGAATTAAAAGGACAAAAGGTTGTATTTAAAGTAAAAGTTAATGATGTTAAAGAAAGAGTAATTCCAAAATTAGATGAAGATTTCTTTAAAGATTTAGGTATGGAAGGTGTTAATTCTAAAGAAACATTAGAAGAAGAAATCAAAAAGAATTTAGAATTAAGAAAAGAAAGACAAATTGAAGAAGAATATGTATTAGCATGTTTAGATAAAGTCATGGAAAATGCTAAATATGAAATAGATGAAGAAATCATTAATGATGAAGCTGAAAGAATATATCATGAGTTTGGTGAAAGACTTGCAATGCAAGGAATGGATATTGAAAACTACTTAAAAATAACTAATTCAACTAAAGAAGCATTAATTGAACAAATGAAACCAGATGCTAAGAAAAGAGTAAGTTATAGACTAGTAGTTGATGCAGTAGCCGAAAAAGAAGGAATTAAAGTTACTCCAGCAGAGTTAGAAAAAGAAATAACTAAAATGATTGAAAGATATGGTATTACAAAAGAAGAATTAATTCAAAATGTTGGTAGTGAAGAAGCTATTGAATATGATATGAGAATGAAAAAAGCTTTAGCCATTATAACTGGGATAAAAAAAGAAGATTAATTCTTTTTTTTTATTTATGGCTTAGCAAGAATTCAATGTTTTAAATGTGATAAAATAAAAAATTAATTACTTATAGCAATTAATTTTTTATATTTCAAATAATTCTACATCACTTTTTATTTGTTTTTGTTCACCATCATCAATAATATTAACTATATCTTCTGATTTATTTTCTTTTACTGTCTCTTCTTTTGTATTTTCATTATGATTTACACTTGCATCTATATTTGTTTTTAAGTTGAAATCTTCATAACTTGTTAAGTCATTTTCAAGATCAATTATCTTTAATATTTCTTCAAACGAAGTTGTACCTTCAATTACTTTTTCAAGTCCATCTTGTAATAAAGTGATAACATCTCCATTATAAACTAGTTTTCTAAGCTCTGATTTAGGTAATGAATTAACAATTGCATCTTTAATATCTTCAGATATTCTTAACACTTCAAGTATAGCGACGCGGCCTCTATAACCATGAGAACATTCTGGACAACCATCTATATTAGGGTGTAGCATTTCGTTTACTTCAACACCTAATACTTTTTTGAATACGTTTTTTTCATAATCTGTAGTTGGTTTTTTTATGGCACATTTATGGCATAATTTTCTAGCTAATCTTTGTGAAATAATACCAGTTAATGCACTACCAAGCAAATATCTTTCAATATCCATATCAGTAAGTCTTTCTATTGTGTTAAGTGAGTTGTTTGTATGTATTGTTGATAATACTAAGTGTCCAGTAATAGATGCTCTAACAGCCATTCTTGCAGTTTCAGAGTCTCTTATTTCACCAATCATTATTATATTTGGGTCTTGTCTTAAAATACTTCTTAATACATTATCAAATGTAAGACCTATTTCTGACATAACTTGTACTTGGTTAATACCTTTAATGTCCATTTCTATTGGATCCTCAACAGTTATAATGTTAACATTTTCAGTATTTAATTTTTGTAAAATAGAGTAAACTGTTGTAGATTTACCAGTACCAGTAGCACCTGTTACCAATATAATTCCATTAGGAACAGTAATCATTTTATATATTTTATCTAAACTTTTTTGACTAAATCCTAAAGTTTCAAGACCTTTTAAACTTTGAGAATAATCAAGTATACGAATAACAACTTTTTCACCATTATTAGTAGGAAGTGAAGATACACGAAGATCTAGCACTTTAGCACCAATTTTATTTTTGATAGCTCCATCTTGAGGTAAACGAGTTTCCATAATATTCATGCCAGCTATCATTTTAATACGACTTATGATATTTTTTTGATATTTTTTATCAATAACACCATAATCACTTAATTCACCATCTATTCTAATTCTTAAACGTAGATTTTCTTTAGTAGGATCAAAATGTATATCTGAAGCATTTTTATTAACTGCATCAATTATAATTTCATTAACAATTTCAACAATTGGCATGCTTTCAAAATCAAATTGCTTCATAACATTCTCCTCTTTATTCTAAAATTAATTATACAATAGATTTATTTTTAATTCAATGATTTTATTTGTTTTTCTCTTTTTTATTTTGTATTTATTTGATATAATTTAAAAGGAAGAAGGTATTTATGAAAAAAGGATTTACATTAATTGAAATTTTAGCAGTAATTGCATTATTAGGGATATTAATTACACTTACTAGTATATCTATTATTACATTTAAAAATAATTCTGACGAGAGTCTTAAAAAGCAAAAAATAAAATATATAGAAACAGGTGCTTTAAATTGGGGAGAAGATCATTTAAATAGTTTAAATGGGGTGTGCAATTATGTACATATTTCAGAACTTATAAATGGTGGATATATAACAGGTGATAATGAAGAAAAAGATGCATTATTAGTACCAGGAACATCTGAAACTTTTAATAATAAATGTGTTTGTGTTAAGTATGAAAACGTTTATTCTGGAAATATAGAAAATGCCTCATATAAAGATGCTAATGGTAGTACGCATCAATATAATGAGACTCATCATGGCAATACTAAATATCAAGTAATCGCTACATATGGAGAAGGAGTGTGTAATTAATGAAACTTAAAAATAGTTATTTTTATACAATAAAAGAGAATATTAAAGATGAAGATTCTATAAGCGGTAATCTTTTAGTTAGAAGTGGTATGATAAAAAGAACTTCTTCTGGAGTTTATATGTTTTTACCTTTAGGATATAAAGTATTAGAAAATATTAAAAATATTATAAGAGAAGAGATGAACAAAAAAGGAGCTCAGGAATTATTGATGCCATCTTTAATTCAAGAGGATGTATATGTTTCAACTGGAAGAAGAGCCAAATTTGGAAATGATATGTTTTCTTTTAAAGATAGGTTTGGAAAAGATTATTGTTTAGGGCCGACTCATGAAGAATTATTTACAATGGCTGCTTCTTATCATGTTAAAAGTTATAAAGACTTGCATTTTAATCTTTATCAAATAGGGGACAAATTTAGAGATGAACCTAGACCTAGATATGGCCTTTTAAGAGTAAGAGAGTTTTTAATGAAAGATGCTTATTCTTTTGATACAGATACACTAGGTTTAGATATCAGTTATAAAGATATGTATGATGCATATAAAAGTATCTTTAATAGAATGAAAATAAACACTTTAGTAGTTGAATCTGATTCAGGAGCAATGGGTGGACTATTATCAGAAGAGTTTCAAGCAGTTAATCCAGCTGGAGAAGACAAATTAGTTTTTTGTACTAAGTGTTCTTATACATCAAATATTGATATAGCATATTCAAAAGAAAATTATAGAAAAAGTGATGAAAAAGAAAAAACTTTAGAAAAAGTTTATACACCTAATATGAAAACAATAGAAGAAATATCTAAATATTTAGGTGAAAATGAAAATAAATTTATTAAATGTTTAATATATAAAGTTGATGATAAATTTATAATGACATTAACATTAGGTAATGATGATGTTAATGAAACAAAATTAAAAAGAGTAATGAAAGCAACATCATTAGAATTAGCAACAGATGAAGAAATGAAATCTTTAGGTTTAGTAAAAGGTTTTGTTGGACCAATTAATTCTAAAATAGATGTAATTGCTGATAAGAAAATTAAATATATTAAAAATGCTATAACAGGAGCAAATAAAAAAGATTATCATATTAAGAATGTAAATCTTAAAGATTTTAATGTTAATAAATATGAAGATATTACTTTTGTAAGTGAAGGTGACAGATGTCCAGTATGTGGAGAATTATTATCATTTAGTAATGGTATTGAAATAGGTAATTTATTTAAATTAGGCACTAAATATAGTGAAGCTTTAGGACTTTATTATACTGATGAACACAATAAATTAAATCCAGTATACATGGGATGTTATGGAATTGGTCTTGGTAGATGTATGGCAGCTATAGTTGAAGAACATCATGATGAAAAAGGTATTATATGGCCAATGGAAGTTGCTCCTTATAAAGTATGTATTGTTTTAATTAATTCAAAAGATGAAGAAATGAACAATAAAGCAAATGAAATATATAATAAATTGAATTCTTTGGGTATTGATACTGTTTTAGATGATAGAGATGAAAGACCAGGAGTTAAATTTAATGATATGGATTTAATAGGTATTCCTATCAGAATAGTAGTAGGTAATAAATCAAAAGAAGGAATAGTAGAATACAAAAATAGAAATAGTAATGAAGTATTGGAATTAAATATTAAAGATGCAATTGACAAAATAAAAGAAAATGTAGGTAAATAATATGGATATTGAATTTAAATCTTTAGATGATTTATATAAGAGATTAAAACCAGCCTTATATTCTAAGGTTGTTGAACTTAGAAGGATGGGACTTGAGTATATTAAAGAGGAAGATATTTTTAATTATTTATCACAAAATTTTTGGTCTAAAAAGGATAATTTATCAATTTCTGATTTGACAAATGATATACTTTATTTAGATAAAAATTTAATTACTAACTATTGCATGAATTTATTGAAAGATACTGATAGAGAAATTAAGGAAAACTCAAGTAATTTATTATAGGAGTTAAAATGAAAATAAAAAAGAGTATAATAGCATTATTAATAATTATTGTTGCATTCTTAACAGGATGTGAATTAGAATTTGCTGGTGTTAATTATAATTGTGATGATGATGGAAATTGTAATATTACAAGTGCTGACTCATCTGCTGAAACTTTTTCACCAGGAAAATGGGTGCTTCATAAAGCAGCAGATTTAAAAGAATTTTATGATAAACCTATGCCTTTTGGCGAATATGTTCCAAAAAATACTAGTACAAATGGCGAGAAATTACCATTAATTATATGGTTACACGGAGCAGTTGGTTCAAGTCAAAATTGTAATGATCAAAGTGATGCATCATCACTTGAAAAGCATAGATTTATTAAGTTAGTTTCAAATTGGGAATCAACTGGATTAAAACCAATATCTGCGGTAATAATGGCACCAAGTCACTGCGATACTGAAGGGTGGCAAGGGGAAAAAAGTATAAATACTGTTAAAGCAATAATAGATTATGCAGAAAAATACGATAATATTGATAGAAATAGAGTGGTTTTGATGGGTCATAGTGATGGTGGTAGTGGAGTTGTGTATGTTTCACGCAATAATCAAGATTTATTTGCTGGTCTTGTAGTAATGTCTGGATTTGCGTGTTTCAATTATGACCATAATTACTATAAAACTATTCCACTAAAAGGATATATGACTAGTAATCCAGCTAGAGCAACCGATCCAAATGGTGGTGGAGATGGAAATACTGGTATGATAATATGCTTTTCAGAAATAAATAGATCAAGCGATTTGCATATATTTCCTAAAAATACAACTCATGATGAAGTTCAAGAAAAAGCATTTACATTAGATGAAAACAATGATAGAGTATCTGATTTAATATATTGGGCTACACTTCAATATAAAAATTAATAAATAAAAGGAGACAAAAATGAAAAAAATAACCAAATTAATAATTTTATGTGTATTAACACTTTTAATAACTATTGTTTCATTTATTCCAACATTAAAAAATATTAATTTTGGTTTAGATCTTCAGGGTGGTTTTGAAATACTTTATAAAGTTTTACCTTTAAGTGGTAATGGAAAAGTAACTGATGAGGATTTAAACAATACATACAAAGCAATAGTAAATAGAATAGATACATTAGGTGTTAGTGAGCCAGTAATTATTTTCGAAGGAGATAATACTCTTAGAATACAATTACCTGGAGTTGAAGATGAAAAAGAAGCAAAAGAAATAATAAGTACTATTGGGTTACTATCTTTTAGAGATACATCTGATAATTTACTTATGTCATCTGATATATTAGGCAAAGGTGGAGCTTCTGTTGATACAGATTCTCAAAAATTAAGACCAGTTGTAAAACTTGATATAAAAGACACTAAAACTTTTTATGAAGTAACAACAAATGTATCAAAATTGAGTGATAATCGTATTGTTATATGGCTTGATTATGAAGATGGTGTAGATAGTTATAATTTTCATAAAGATACATGCGGAACAGAAGAAGATACAAAGTGTTTATCAGCAGCTTATGTAGAAGAAGGATTAAATAGTTCTAGTGTTATTATTCAAGGTAATTTTACAAAAGAAAAAGTTACTAGACTTGCAGAATTAATAAACGCAGGCAGTCTTCCTACTAAATTAGTAGAAGATTCAACCCCACATTCAGTTTCAGCTTCTTTTGGAGCGAAAACTATAGTGAAGTGTGGAATTGCGGGTATTATTACTTTATTATTAATTACAGTTTTATTAGTATTTAAATATAGATTAAGTGGTCTTATGACTAGTTTATCTCTTTTAGTTTATTCACTTTTAACATTTGTAATATTTAATTTACTAGGTGGAGTATTAACTTTGCCTGGAATTGCAGCATTAATATTAGGTATTGGTGTTTCAGTTGACTCTGCAATTATATTTATTGAAAGAATAAAAGAAGAATATAAAAACAAAATAACTGAAGCATATGAATTAGGATCTAAAGAAAGTATGTCTGCAATAATAGATGCTAACATTACTACTTTAATAATTGCAATTATTCTCTATATATTTGGTCAAAGTTCAATTAAAGGATTTGCTACTATGTTGATAATATCTATAGTAGTAACTGCTATTTCAATGTTAATAATTAATAGATTCTTTATTAAATCATTAGTTTATAATTCTAATTTAAGTTTTAAAAGTTTATTTGGAAATAAAAATAGAGAAAAGAATATTAACTTTGTTAAAATATCTAAATATTGCTTAATTACATTTGCAATAATACTTTTAACTGGAGTAGTATTCTATTTTGTAAGAGGAATAAATTTTGGAATAGACTTCTCTGGCGGAACAAATATTACTATAGTAGGTAAGGAAGAATTTGATATCGAAGAGGTGAAAGACTATTTAAAAGATTATTATATAGATGAATATAGTTATTATGTAGGTACTAAAAAAGAAGGATATATTAAATTAAATAAAATAATAGGTGAAGAAGAAAAAGAAAAAATACTTAGTAAATATAACGAACTAGGATTAGATGTATCAATTGATGAAATAAGTACAATGGTATCAGAAAACTTAACTAAAAACGCTATATATAGTTTACTTATATCTTTTGTAGCGATTATCATTTATATAGCTATTAGATTTAGTTTCTCATTTGGATTATCAGGATTACTTGCTTTAGTTCATGATGTAATATTAATAGTAGTTACATTTATAATATTTAATATACAATTTAACTTTATTATAATTGCAGCACTACTTACTATAATTGGTTATTCAATAAATGATACTATTGTAATATTTGATAAAATTAGGTCATCAAAAAAGAAAATAAATAATAAAGAAGATTTGAAAGCAGTATTAAATGAAAGTTTAAATAAAATATTAACAAGAAATATAATGACATCTATTACTACAATGTTTGCAATTATATCTTTAATAGTAATAGGTGTTAATGATATATTTACATTTAATTTAGCGATACTTATAGGTGTTTTAGGAGGTACAATTTCATCTTTGATATTTGCGCCTAACTTATGGATGCTACTTGAAATAAGAAATTTAAACAAACCTAAAAGAGAAGTTAAAAAAGAATTAGATGAACTATCTATAAAAGGAATTAATTCATAATGGAAATGGAAAAAAATAAAAATTTAATTACTTATGAAGATTTGACTAAGTTACTAAAAACTTATATGTCTTTAGATGACTTAAAATTAATAGATAAATATTATGAAGAAGCTAAAGATGTATTTAAAGATATGAAAAGAGAAACTGGAGAGGATTATATATATCATCCAATTGCAGTAGCTTATACACTTGCTGAACTTAAAATGGATCCAGTTACTATTGGAAGTGCTTTAATACATGAAGCTATTACTTTAGAAAAAAGAACTTATGAAGAAATAGAAGAGAAATTTGGAGAAGAAACTGCAATTATATTAGAGTGTATTACTAAAATAAGTCATTTAAAAAGAACATTTAAAAATGAACAAAATGTTGAAAGATATAGAAGAATTACAGTAGGCCTTGCAGAAAATCCTAAAGCGTTATTTATTAAGTTTGCAGATAGACTTCATAATATGAGAACAATATATGTTAAGCCAGATGAACATCAAAAAGAAATAATTGATGAAACAATGAATATTTTAATACCTATTGCTCATAGACTTGGTGTTAAAAAGATAATGGCAGAATTAGAAGATTTATGTTTAAAATTTTCACATCCTGATGAGTACCAAGCAATACTTGATAAAATTAATGCAAGTAGAGATGAACTTGAAAGTGATTTAAATGAGATGAAAGATGAACTTATTGACTTATTAAAATCTCATAATATTAAGTTTGAAATACTAAGCAGAGTAAAGTCAGTAAGAGGAATATATAATAAATTACATAATGGTAGAAAATGGGAAGATATTTATGATTTATTAGGTCTTAGAGTACTTGTGGATAAAGTTGAAGAATGTTATTTAGTAATAGGATTAATTCATTCTAAATACAAACCAATACCTAAAAGATTTAAAGACTTTATTGCTAATCCTAAAAGTAATATGTATCAAAGTTTACATACTACAGTTTTTGGATATAATGGCAGAATGTATGAAGTACAAGTTAGAACTTATGAAATGAATGAAATCGCTGAATCAGGTGTTGCATCTCATTGGTCTTATAAAGAAAAAACAAATGGTAAAGTAAAAACATCATTAGAAGAAAGACTTGAAACATTTAAAACTTTAATTGAATCTAAAGATATGGATAATAACATGGATTTCTTTAAGAATATTAATTCTGAATTAAAATCAAAAGAAATTTATGCTTTTACTCCTAAAGGAGATATAATTGAGCTTCCTTATGGCTCTACACCAATAGATTTTGCTTATAGAATACATTCTGAAGTAGGTAATACTACAGTTGGAGCTTTAGCTAACAGTAAAATGGTTAAACTTGATTATATAATTGAAGATGGAGATATAATTGAACTTAATACCAAAAAAGGAGCATCTCCTAATAAAAACTGGTTAAAATTTGTTAAAACAGATCAAGCTAAGAGTAGGATTAAATCATATTTTTATAAAAAAGAGAGAGATAAAAATATTTTGCTTGGTAAAGAAATGCTTGAAGAAGAATGTAAGAAGAAAAATTTAGATTATAATGAATTATTTACTGAAGAAAATATTGAAAAATTGGTTAATGATTTAAAATTAGATAATTCTGATGATTTATATTTTAATATATCAATACTAAGAGTTTTACCTAGCACTATTATTAATAGAGTTTTACCAAAAAAAGAAATTGAATATAAAGTAAATTCTGATAGTAGTAGAAATGAAAATGATGTTTTGGTAGAAGGATACAGTGATATATTAACAACATTAGCTTCTTGTTGTAATCCAGTATATGGAGAAGAAATTGTTGGATATGTTAGTAAAGGAAGCGGAATAAAAGTTCATTCTAAGAATTGTCCTAATATAGTTAATCTAAACGAAAGATTTGTATCTGTAAAGTGGAATAAAGCATCTATTCATAGATATGAAGTTAATTTAAATGTATATGTAATTTCAAATACTGAAAATACTAATGATATTGTGACAACAGCTATTAAAGATGAAATATATGTTGAGTCATACAATTTCAGAGAGAAGATAGATAATTCTCCATATTATGAAATGTGTATTAAAGTAAAAGATATAAATGATTTAAATAAATTTATTAATGATTTAAAACAAATTAGTTTTGTTTTAAATGTAGAAAGAGTGTTTAATTAATGAGAGTATTAATTCAAAGAAGTAAAAATAGTAGTGTAACAATTGACAATAAAGTAAATGGAAGCATTGATTTTGGATATGTTTTATTAGTTGGATTTACAGATGGTGATAATGAACAAATAGTTGATAAAATGATTAATAAAATATTAAATTTAAGAATATTTGAAGATGAAAATGGTAAAATGAATAAGAGTATAATTGATGAAGGTGGTAGTATATTAAGCATTAGTCAATTTACTTTGTATGCTGATACTAAAAAAGGAAATAGGCCTTCATTTGTTCAATCTTTAGAATATAATAAAGCTTCTAATTTATATGATTATTTTAATTTAAAATTAAAAGAAAGAAATATAAAAGTAGAAACTGGTATATTTGGTGCTGATATGAAAGTTTCTATATTAAATGATGGACCAGTAACAATTTTTTTAGATAGTGAAAAGTTATAAAATAGTAATATATAAAAATAAAGTTCATATATAATATTAGACTTGAATAATTTTAATATATTTGTTAAAATATTTTTAGAATAAGGAGGAATTTAGATGAACAATTTTTTAGATTTTTTATCAAATAATTATATTTACTTTTTTATAGGTGCAGGAATTTTATTTTTTGCTTTGATAGGTTTATTGGTTGATTTAAAGAAAAAGAATAATAATGGAGATGCTGTAACAGAAGAAAATATTCCAGATATATCTCAAGAAGTTAACATTCCTGAACCAGTAGTTACAGAAGAGCCACCAGTAGAGGAATTAACTCAGGAAGAATTCAATCCAGCGCCACCTATGCCAACTGAAGAGTTAGTTAGCAATGTTAATAGTGAAGCAAATACTTCAGTTGTCAATAATGAAGTGGGTACTCAAGTACTTGACACTACACCAGTTATGGATTTTGAAACACCAGGTACATCTACAACAGAAGATATATCTCAACCAGTTAGTTCACCAGAAGAGTTAAAGTAGTTTACACATACATAGTAAAAGATATAGAAAATATATCTTTTTTATTGTATAATTTTATTGTTAGAGAGGGATTAATATGACATATAGTGTAGTTTGGAGTATTATTACTAAAATAATTGATATTACTTTTGTATGGATGATATTTTATTTTATATTAAAATATTTAAGAAACAATGTGAAACTTATATTAATATTTAAAGGTGTTTTAGTTTTAATACTTATAAAAATAATTAGTGAGGTATTAGGACTTAATACAGTAGGACTTATACTTGAATATGTAATTGAATGGGCACCTATTGCATTTATAGTTATATTTCAGCCTGAAATTAGAACCGTTTTAGAAAGCATTGGAAGGCATAAACTTTTAGGTAGACACAAAGTATTGACAATTGATCAAAGAGAAAAAATTGTGTATGAAATTACACAAGCTTTAGATTATCTAAGAAAAAATAAAATTGGTGCATTAATCGTATTAGAAAGAGATTATAGTCTAAGAGAATATATAGAACCTGCCAATAAATTGTATGCAGATATTTCAAGTGAATTATTAATATCAATATTTTTCCCAAATAATCCACTTCATGATGGCGGAGTAATAATTCAAGGAGAAAAAATAACTTGTGCTGGATCTATATTCCCAACAAGTATGAATCCTAACTTATCAAAGAGATTAGGAACACGTCATCGTGCTGCACTTGGCATATCGGAAATATCAGATGCAGTTGCAATTATTGTATCTGAAGAAACTGGAAGAATTAGCATAGCTGTTAAGAGTAATTTACATTATAATTTATCCATAGACGAAGCTAAATTAATGCTGATGGAGGAATTACAACCAGATAAAGAAACATTCTATGAAGCTGATGTTAATTCTAATTCAGAAGAGGAGGTAAAAGATGAAAAAAATATTTAAAGCAATTTTTACTTTCTTCAAAAAGATTTTTAGTGGAATTTATAAAATAATAGATAAAATATTAGTTACGCCAATTAGTAAGTTGTTGTACAAAATAATAAATAGGAACCCCAATGGACCTAGTTTAATTGATAGAATGTTAAATAAACCAAATATGATTGTTTATATTTCATTGGCATTAGCATTTATAACTTTTGTATTAATAGATAGAAAAGTTGTTGTATTAGTTGAAACTGAAGCAATTGTTATTCCTAATCAAACAGTAGTAGCAGAATATAATGAAGAATCATTTGTTGTAGAAGGAATCCCTGAAACGGCAGACATAGTACTAATGGGAAGAAAAAGTGATTTGTATTTGGCTCAGCAACTAGGAGATCACTCAGTATCATTAGATTTAAGTGGTTTAGGGGTAGGAACTCATAAAGTGAATTTAAAATACACAAATTCAATTAGTTCTCTAACGTATAAACTTGATCCTTCAAGTGTGACTGTTGTTATATATCCAATAGTAAGAGAATTTAGAACAGTTACAACAGATATTATTAATACAGATAAATTGGGTGAAAAATTGTTGGTAAGTAGCGTTACATTAGATAGAGATGAAGTAATAATAAAGAGTTATGCTCAAAAACTAGAAACAGTAGCTTCTGTAAAAGCAATAGTTGACGTTAATGCTTTAAGCGCTACTTCAGCAGGAACATATACATTAGAAAATGTAAAATTAGTTGCATATGATGATAAAGGAACAGAAATTAAAGATGTCGAAATATTACCTGAAACTTTAACAGCAACAGTAATAATATCATCGCCAAATAAAACTGTACCAATAAAAATTGTTCCAATAGGTGAAGTTGCAAGTGGTTCAGCAATCGCATCAATAAATTCTAATATTACAAAAGTAACTGTTTATGCGGAAGAATCAGTTTTAGCAACATTGGATAATATAGAAGTAACTATTGATGTTAATGGATTAAATGCTGATAAAACATATCAAACATCAATTGAAAAGCCTCTTGGAGTTAGAAGTATAAGTGAAAAGAATGTGACTGTTAAGGTAACAATGGAAAAAGAAGCATCCAAAGAATTTGAAGGTATTCCAATAGAACTTAAAAATTTAGGTTCAAATTTAAAAGCATTTGGTAAAACAGAAAATGATACAAAAGTTACAGTTATAGTAAAAGGCACATCAACACTTCTAAATGCTCTAACAGCAGCAGATATAAAAGCATATGTTGATTTAACAGACTTAAAAGAAGGAGAATGGGAAGTCGGAGTTACTGTGACTGGAAATGACTTGAAATTATCATATACTCCTAAAACTCAAAAAGTAAAAATAATAATTACAAAATAAAGAACTTAAAAATAAGTTCTTTATTTGTTGCTATAAATATGTTAGAATGTCTATGTAAGGTAGGGAGATATATGAAAAATAAAAAAGGATTCACTTTAATTGAAATTTTAACAGTAATAGGATTAATGTCAATAATTTTTATAATAGCAATTCCAGCTATAAATGGAATAAGAAAATCAATAAAGGAGCGCCAATTAGCTACTATAAAAGAATCAATAGTTTCAGCAGCAGAAGTATATGCACAGAATAATCAAAGCTTATTTCCAAAAGAGGGTGGAATAATCCAAATACCAGTAAGAACACTAGTATATTATGGATACATAAATGAAGATAGTATTGATTGTGATGATGCAATAGGCTGTGTAATGAATCCAGTAAATAATACATCAATGAATAATGAAATAATATCAATAAAAAAGATAAAATCAGTTACACAAGCTACATTTGGAGAAGTAAATGAGCATGTTATAACATTCCATGCAAATGGAGCGACAAGTGTAGGGGGATCATCAAATTTTATATCAATAGGTTGTGACACATTTACAAATTCAACATGTACAATAAGAGTACCATCAATAGAAAGAGATGGATTTACAAAAGTAGGTTTTGGAGAAAGTGCAAATTCAACGACAGCAGATTATTTAGTAGGACAAGATATATTATTTAATGATAATATGTCAAACAATGGTGTTAAGAGTGATTATTATGCAATAACAAGTAAAGACGTTGCAGTAACATTCTATCCTAATACTGGGACATTTACAAATGGAGAAAGTAGCATAGTTCGGACTTGCACTATAAGGAATACAGCAACTAACTGTAGTGTGGCAAGTCAAGAGCCAAGTGTAACAAAACTAGGATATAATAAAAAATCAGGATGGTATACTACTTCTTCGGGTTCAACGACAATAGATATATCGAAAGTAACTAGTAATGCATCAGCATATGCGCATTGGACAGCAAATAAATATACTGTAACATATGATTGCAATGGAGGAACCCGAAATATAAGTACAAGTACAGCAACATATAATGAGGATTTTCAAATACCAGCTAATGTGTGCACAAGGAACGGATATACATTATCTAGATGGACAGCAAGTTATGGAAGTGATTGGGTAAGCTCGGGAGTAACGCGACCATGGAAGTGGACATATACACAAGATATAACTTTAACAGCACAATGGGAAGCAAATGCATTTACAGTAACTTGGAAAAATTGGAATGGAACAGTATTAGAGACTGATGCAGCTGTAGCAGTTGGAACAACTCCAACTTATAATGGTTCAACACCAACAAAAGCATCTACATCAAATCAAAGTTTTACATTTACTGGATGGACACCAGCAGTTACAAGTGTTACAGGTAATGCAACTTATACAGCAACTTTTTCAACTACAACATATACATGTTCAACTGGTGTATCACCAAGTCTTTCTGGTAGTACTTGTACTTGTAGTGATACTCACGAGGTTGAAAAAACTGAATACTATTACGCAACGTTTGTATCATGGAGTGGTTATTGTTATTGCTCAGAAACATCTATGGGGCAAGGATCTCAGTGGAGTGGCGGATGCATGGCAGCCACTTGCGCTGCTACGTGTCCTTCTGAGACTCCATATGTTATGTCTGGAAGCACTGCATGTACTGCAAATTATTCATGTAGTAAACCAAATAGTTGGGGTCCGGATAATTCTAACCCTCCTGCGTGTGGACGATACTATTATGTTAATGAGTCATATACATATGATTGTACTGCAACAACAAACTAGTATAATAAATAGAAATTAAGAGTTTAGAAATAAACTCTTTTTTAATTTAATAAATAATGATATAATTTATATTGTATTTAGAGGTGACTTATATGGAAAAATTAACAAGAAGAGAATTAATTGATAAGTATTTAAATTTTTTTGAAAGTAAAGGGCATAAAATAATACCAAGTGCTAGTATAGTTCCGGAAAATGATCCATCTGTTTTATTTACAACAGCTGGTATGCATCCTTTAGTGCCTTTCTTACTTGGTAACCCTCATCCAGAAGGTAAAAGGTTATGTGATGTTCAAAAGTGTCTTAGAACAAGTGATATAGAATCAGTAGGGGATAATTCACATCTTACTTTCTTTGAAATGTTAGGAAACTGGTCATTAGGAGATTATTTTAAAGAAGAAATGATTCCTTGGTCTTATGAGTTTTTAACAAATGTTTTAAATATTCCTAAAGATAGATTGTATTTTACAGTATTTGAAGGAAATGAAGATGCTCCTAAAGATAATGAAAGTTATAATTTGTGGAAATCTTGTGGAGTAGAAGAATCTCATATATTCTTTTTAAGTAAAGAAAATAACTGGTGGGAATTAGGTAGTGGTTCTGGACCTTGTGGGCCTGATACTGAAATGTTTTATGATACAGGTAAAGAAAAATGTAGTGAATCTTGTAATCCTTCTTGTTCTTGTGGCAAATACTTAGAAATATGGAATGATGTATTTATGCAATTTAATTCTAATAACGGAGTATATTCACCACTTGATCATAAGAATGTTGATACAGGCATGGGAGTTGAAAGAACTCTTACAGTTTTAAATGGTGAAAAAAGTGTATATGATACTGAAATATTTGAAGATGTAAAAAAAGAATTAGAAAGATTAACTAATTTAAAATATGAAGATAATAAAAAAGCATTTAGAATAATAATGGATCATATTAGAACTAGTGTATTTATTTTAGGTGATGATCATAAATTATCTCCATCTAATACTGGAGCAGGTTATGTATTAAGAAGACTTATAAGAAGAATGATAAGATATATTAAAGGATTTAATATAGAAATATCTATCTTAGAGGATTTAGCTACTAAAGTAATTAATAAGTATTCTTATGATTATGAAGAATTAGAAAGAAATAAAGAATTTATTATAAGTGAATTATTAAAAGAAGAAGAAAGATTTAATAAGACATTAAATTCTGGTTTAAGGATGTTTAATAAAATAACATCTCATTTAGAAAGCAATGTTATTGATGGAACTAATGCATTTAAATTATTTGATACATTTGGTTTTCCTCTTGAATTTACAATAGAACTTGCTGAAGAAAAAAATCTTAAAGTAGATGTTGATGGATTTAATGAAAAATTCAAAGAGCATCAAGAAAAATCTAGAACTGCATCTAAGGGTGAATTTAAAGGAGGGCTAGCTGATAACTCATATGAATCAACTAAATATCATACTTTAGCACATATAACATTAGCATGCCTTAAAGAAATGTTTGGTCCTTCTGTTTATCAAAAAGGAAGTAATATAACTCCTGAAAGATTAAGAATGGATTTTCCTCTTGATCATAAAATGACTGATGAAGAGAAAGCTATACTTGAAAATAAAATAAATGAAGTTATTAAAAAAGGTATAGATGTTGTAAGAGAAGAAATGAGTTATGATGATGCTAAAAAGAGTGGAGCAGAAGGAATATTTACTGATAAGTATGGTTCTTTAGTGTCAGTTTATACAATAGGTGATGTTTCTAAAGAAATATGTGGTGGACCTCATGTTAAAAACACTTCTGAATTAGGTCATGCTCATATTGTTAAAGAAGAATCTTCTTCTGCTGGTGTAAGACGTTTAAAAATAGTATTGGAGTAATATATGGAAAGTATATTTAATTATACTGAAGATGAATTATTAGAAATACTTCTTAAAAATGGTTTTAAAAAATATAATAAAGATCAAATAATAGACTGGATATATAAGAAAAAAGTCTATGATTTTGATATGATGAGTAATTTAAGCAAAAATCTTATTATGTTTTTAAAGGATAATTTTGAAATAAAACTACTTGATATAGAAACTTTTGAAAAAAGCAATGATACTAAAAAATATTTATTAAAACTTAATGATAATAATAAAATAGAATGTGTATTAATGTATCATGATTATGGTAAAAGTTTATGTGTATCAACTGAAGTTGGATGTAATATGGGATGTGCTTTTTGTGAATCAGGTAGGCTTAAAAAAGTAAGAAATTTAACTACTTCAGAAATGGTGTTAGAATTATTAACTGTTGAAAATGATATAAATGATAGAATTGATAATGTAGTTATAATGGGTATAGGTGAACCATTTGATAATTATGATAATTTTGAAAGATTTATTAATATTTTAACTAACCCTAAAATGATAGAATTGGGTTCTAGAAAAATAACTGTATCTACTTGTGGGTTAGTACCTAAAATATGTGAATTTGCAGATTTAAAAACCCAAGTTAATCTTGCAATTTCTTTGCATGCATCAAATGACGAATTAAGATGTAAATTAATGCCTATTAATAGAAGATACAAAATAAAAGAATTAATTGAAGCAATTAAGTATTATCTAAATAAGACAAATAGAAGAGTAACAATCGAATATATTATGCTTAAAAACGTAAACGATAGTGTAAAGGATGCACAAGAACTTGCTAAACTTTTAAAGGGACTACTTGTTTATGTTAACATAATACCTTATAATGAAACTGAGAATAATGATTTTAAAAGAAGTGACAACGTGCAAATTAAGAAGTTTTATGATATACTTGTTAATAATGGTATAAATGCTACAATAAGAAGAGAATTTGGTGGTACCGTTTCAGCTGCATGTGGTCAATTAAGAGCAAAAGCTAGTAATAAGGAGGATTTATGTTAACTTATTATCAAACAGACACTGGAAAAGTAAGAAGTCATAATGAAGATAGTGTTACAATTGTTAAAAATTTAAATAAAGAATATTTGCTAATAGTTGCTGATGGCATGGGAGGTCATAAAGCAGGAGAAGTAGCATCTTCTTTAGTTGTAACTGAAATGGGCAAAAGATTTGCAGAATTAAGTAGTATTGGAACAAAAGAAGAAGCAGTTAATTGGTTAAAAGAAATGACTGATGAAATGAATATGAAAATACTTAAATATGCAGAAAGTTACCCTGAAACAAGTGGTTTAGGTACAACTTGTGTGTGTGCTATTTTAACTAATGACTATTTAATATTTGGAAATATTGGAGATTCAAGTGGATATGTAATGAAGAATGGTAAAATATACAAAGTTACTAAAGATCATACACTTGTAAATATTTTAGTTGAAACTGGCGAATTAACTCCAGAAGAAGCACAAAATCATCCACAAAAGAATGTATTAATGAAAGCACTAGGAGCTTCTGAAAAAGTATCTATGGATATTTTTGATGTAGAAAATAACATAGATGAAATTTTCTTATGTTCAGATGGACTTACTAACTTGATAACTGCAGAACAAATTGAAAGAGTATTAAATGAAAAAGAATTAAGTATAGGGGAAAGAGTAGATAAATTAATTTTAAAAGCTAATTCTAGAGGGGGAAATGATAATATATCTATAGCTTACTTGGTTAGAGAAAGTGGTGATACAGTTGATAGTAAAGGGTTCTAAAATTAATAATAGATATGAAATAATAAAAACATTAGGAGAAGGTGGAATGGCTAATGTATATTTAGCAATTGATTCTATCTTAAATAGGGAAGTCGCTGTTAAAATTTTAAGAGGTGACTTAGCTAGTGATCCTAAATTTGTTAGACGCTTTCAAAGAGAAGCACTTTCTGCTTCATCTTTATCACATCCTAATATAGTTGAGGTGTATGATGTAGGTGAAGATGATGGACAATATTATATTGTAATGGAGTATTGTCCTGGTAAAACATTGAAGCAACTTCTTAAAAGGAGAGGAAGTCTTACTATTACTGAAGTTGTTGATATAATGCTTCAAGTAACTGATGGAATGGCTCATGCACATGATGCATACATAATTCATAGAGATATTAAGCCTCAAAATATAATAATTTTAGAAAATGGAATAATTAAAATAACAGACTTTGGTATTGCAATGGCACTTAATTCAACTCAACTTACTCAAACAAATTCTGTTATGGGTTCAGTTCATTATCTTCCTCCAGAGCAAGCGAGTGGAAAAGGTTCTACAATAAGAAGTGATATTTATTCAATGGGAATACTTATGTATGAACTTTTAACTGGTGATGTACCATATAGAGGAGAAAATGCTGTAGAGATAGCATTAAAGCATTTAAAAGAGCCTCTTCCAAGTATTAGAAAATATTTACCTAGTATTCCTCAATCTATTGAAAATGTAATACTTAAATCAACCGCTAAAAATCCTAAAAACAGATATAAAGATGCTAGGGAAATGTATGAAGATATTAAAACAGCTTTATCACCAGAAAGATTAGATGAGCCAAGATGGGTTTATAAGTATTCTGAAAAAGAATTAGAAGAAACTAAAGTATTAGATGATGTTGTTAAAGAAGTAAAAAATCAAGATAAAAAAGAAGCTAAAAAAATTGAAAAAGAGATAAAAGAAGAGAATAAGAAACAAAATAAAATATTAATTATTTTAGCTTCAATATTTACTGGCTTAGTGATCGCTGTAACGGCTTTACTTTGGGTTTACTTTGATAAATCTAAAGTAAAAACATTAGAAGTTCCCGATGTTTCAACTAAGAGAGCAACTGAGGCGGCTAATTATCTAACTGATCTAGGATTTAATGTACTTGAGGATTTTAAATATGTTCCATCTGATAATATAGAAGAAGGATATGTTGTTAAAACATACCCAGAAGTCGGTAGAAAACTAAAAGAAGGATCCAACATCACAATATATTTATCAAGTGGTCCAGAATCATTTGAAATGGATGATTATACTGGTAAAAATTATATAGAAGTACAAACAATATTAAAAGAAAAGTATAATTGTAATACAATAATTGAAAAAGAAGTATTGGAAAAAGCTGATAAAAAGAAAGAAAATACAATTTTAAGGACAGACCCAGCAGCTGGTGTTAAGGTTAGACAAGGAAGTAGTGAACATACTTGCTCAATAACTTTATATATTCCTGAAAAAGAAGTAACTTATCCAAATTTCTTATCAGGTAATTATACAGTTGATGATATAAAGAAATTCTGTGAAGATAATAATTTGAAATTACAAGTTAAATATGAAGAAAAGTCAAATGTAAAAGAAGGAACAATAATTGGACAGAGTAGACCTGAAGGAACAGTAGTTCTTCCTGGTATAACATTTACAATAACAATTGCATCTGCTCCAGAAGAAGTTAGTAGCATTAATGAAAGCGAATGATAAAGGAATAATTACTAAAGTAAACAAAAACTTATATACTGTATCTAAAGGTACAGAAGTTTTTGATTGTAGAGAGTCAGGTAAGCTATTATATAAAAATATTAAACCAACTGTTGGAGATTATGTTTTATTTGATAAAGAAAATAAAATAATAAATGAAATACTTCCAAGAAAGAATTCATTAATAAGACCATTAATATCTAATATAGATAAATTATTTATAATAACAAGTGTTATAAGACCTGATTTTTCTTCTTTCTTATTAGATAAACTTTTATTAATAGCATTATCTAACAATATAGAACCTATTATAATAACAACTAAAGAAGATTTAATATCTATAAAAGAAAAAATAGAATTTAGTAAATATAAAAAATATTATAAAAAGTTAGGTTTTAAAGTTTATAAAAATAAACAATTATTTAAAATTAAAAAAGAGTTCAAAAATTCAGTAGTGGCTTTAACTGGACAAACTGGTGCAGGTAAAAGTACTTTATTAAATAGACTTAATAAAAATTTAAAACTAGAAACAAATGAAATATCAGATGCTCTAGGTAGAGGAGTACATACTACAAGATTGGTAACACTTTACCACATGTTTGGTGGTCTAATCGCTGATACTCCAGGATTTTCTTCTTTAGAGCTTAATATTTCAAAAGAAGATATTAAAAAGTATTCAAAAGAATTTAATGTAAATTGTAAATATAAATCATGTATGCATATAAATGAAGAAGGATGTAGTGTTATTCCTAATCTTAATAAAAATAGGATATATGATGAAAGATATAAAAATTATATTAAATTAATAAAGGAGGTATAAATATGGTATTAAATGCATCAATATTATCAAGTGAATTTAAAGCGAGCGATTTAATTAAAAGATTTAATGATACTAAGGTGAGTTATATACATTTAGATATAATGGATGGTAAATTTGTTAATAATAAATCTTATACAGTTAGTGAAATAAAGAAGTTTAATGATATATCTAAAAAGTCATTTGATGTTCATTTGATGGTAAAAAATCCAATTAAGTATATTAACGATTTAGCATTATTAAATGTAAATACTATTTCATTTCACTATGAAGCAGTTAAAAATTTAGATGAGGTTATTAATTTAATAAAGAATTATGGAATAAAAGTGGGTATTGCAATTAATCCTAAAACAGACATAAATGTATTAATTCCATACTTAAACATGATAGATATAGTGTTAGTTATGTCAGTAGAACCTGGTTATAGTGGACAAGCATTTATTGAATCTACTTATAATAAAGTAGAAAAGTTAAAAGAATTAATTATTAATAATAATTCAAAATCTTTAATTGAAGTTGATGGTGGAGTAAATATAGAAAATGCTCCAATATTAAAAGAAAAAGGAACTGACATAATTGTAAGTGCTAGTTATATTCAAAATAATTTAGAAAGTATTAATGAATTAATTGAATTATAAAAAAATATTAGTAAACAATAAAAGTGGAGGATATATGAAATGGTTTAATAATTTAAATTATATATTTAAATATATCATATGTATAACTTTACTTTTTTTATTCATCTTTTTAGCAAGGTTATCTTTCAGCAAAGAAATAAATTTGGAAAATAATATTGATATAAGTGTTACAAAAACTAATATACATAATGAAGATGATAATTATATAGTAGATGTATTTTATCCTAAATTTAAAGATACTGATTTAAATAAAATAGTAACTGATTGGTTATATCTATATATTAAAAGTTTTAAAGAAAGTGTTAATGAACCTAATTCTAAATTAGAAATTAATTATATTTTATATAATATAAATGGATATGCTAATATATTTTTTGATATAGACAATTCTTTAAACAAACTTGATCGAAGAAAAAGTATATTAATAAACTTAAATGAAAAGAAATTATCTTTAATAACAGAATTATATAATGAAGAAGAATTAAGAGAACAATTGAGTAGAGTAAATAAAAAATATTCTAAAAAGATAAGTGATGATATATTAACATCTGATATTAATAATTTTAATTATTTAATAAGTGAAGATGAATTTACTGTTTATTTTGATTCATTAGCATTTAATGATATTACTTATACACCAATGTTAGAAATAAGAAAGAATACAAAAAGTGTATATGAAGAAGAGCAAAATAAAAAACTAGTTGCTATAACATTTGATGATGGCCCCTCTGAATATAGTTTAGAAATATTAGATTGTTTAATTGAAAATGATTCAAAAGCCACTTTCTTCGAACTTGGTTCTAGAATGAAAAATAATAGAGAAATAACTAAGAAACTATATTTAAACGGTATGGAAATAGGAAATCATACATATTCTCATAAATATTTAACTAGATTAAATACAAATGAAGTATTAGAAGAAATAAATTCAACTTCAATCTTGTTTAATGAAATAACTGGTGATAATATTAAATTGTTAAGAGCACCATATGGAAGTGTAAATTCAAGTGTTAGAAATTTATCACCATTTCCAATTATATCTTGGAATATAGATACTAAAGATTGGTTATATAAAGATCCTGATAAATCTATTCCAATTATTTTAGAACACGTATCAGATGGTGATATTATCTTAATGCATGATGTACACGAACCAACAATTGAACTTGTAAAAAGAATAGTTCCTGATTTAAAAGGAAGAGGTTATGAACTTGTAACAGTAAGTGAACTAGCTAAAATAAAGAATATAGAGCTTGAAAATGGAGTTGTATATAGAAAAATAAAGTGAGGTATTTATGGAAGAATTAAATGATTATATTAATGTAGGAGTAGGTAAGACAAAGAATAAACCATTAAAAACAATTATATTATCAATAATGGCAGGCTTTTTAATAGCTTTAGCTGGTTATGCATCAACTGTAGTAAGTTTTAGTGTAAATAATTTTTCGTTATCAAAATGTTTATCAGCATTGATATTTCCAATGGGATTAATTTTAGTGATTTTATTAAAAACAGAATTATTTACTGGTAATTCTCTTTTAGTAATACCACTTGTAAATAAAAAAATTAATATTAAATCTTTATTTATAAATTGGTTACTTGTTTATATAGGAAACTTTATAGGAAGTGTAATACTTAGTTTATTAATATACAAAAGTGGAAGTTTAACTAATGAAGCATTAATAAATGCATTTATTAATATTGCTAATAAAAAAATAAGTTATAATTTTATGAATTTAATAATATTAGGTACTTTATGTAATATGTTAGTTTGTACAGCAGTATTTTTAGGAGTAATTCATAAAAATACATTAGAAAAAATATTTGTAATATTTATACCAATTTTCTTATTTGTTCTTCTTGGATTTGAACATAGTGTTGCTAATATGTTTTACCTATCAATAGGTGCATTATTAGGAAAAATAAACTTTATAAACTTATTAATTCACAATTTATTACCAGTTACATTAGGTAATATAATAGGTGGAATTTTAATTGGTTTAATTTTTAACTATACAAAATCAAAATAAAGTGTTATAATAACATTACTTTGATTTGGTTCCTTAGCTCAGTTGGTAGAGCAACAGACTCTTAATCTGTGGGTCCAGGGTTCAAGCCCCTGAGGAATCACCATTTGAATATAAAACGAATTAATTATAATTCGTTTTTAAATTGCATTTAATTTTGTATTTGCCTATTTTTTAAAAATAAACTAAAATGTAGATTGCCCTTAAAAAGACAAAAACTTAAATTAGATTGGAAGAACAAATAAACATATAAAATAAGAACTTTATATATTTTTTGTTAAATAAATATAAAATTTTATAAATGACTTGATAAATTAACAGCATATAGGCTATAATAATATATAGAATAGTAGAGGTTTTATTATGAATAATATAGATTTAAATAATAAAAGTAATAAAATAAAAGTGTTAATTATATCTATGACTATATTTACATTAAGTATTATAGGCATATCATATGCATATCTCACAATACAAATAACAGGGAATGATACAGCATCATCAATGAGAGTTAAATCTACCAAAAAGAGTCTCGTTTATAATGATGTACAAATATCATCTGGGTCTAATACAATTCCAGGATGGTCTGAAACAAAAACATTAACTGTAACAAATAACGGAAGAACAAATGAAACTTATACTATTATATGGAAAGATATTTTAAACACTATAATTAATGATGAATTAGTTATTTCTGCAACTTGTACTGCATCTTCTGGAACATGCGATGCAATAAGTGAAAAAATAATACCAACATATACTACACAAGCCCATAATGTAAAAGTAAAGAGTAACATATCAATAGCTCCAGGAGTAACGCATACATATACAGTAACAATAACATTTAAAGATACAGGAAGTAATCAAGATTATAATCAAAGAAAACATATTAATGGAACACTTAATATAGATGATTTTGAGCCTTCGTTTACTAGAGTGGGAACAGATTCTGCAACAGGATTACCAGTTGTAAGGAGTAATACTATAACATCTGAAGAATTCTATGATATAACAAATGCAATAAATTATAGTTCACTAATATCAGCAAATGGAAATATATATAATTATGCAGCAGATAAATCAATATTATTAGCAAAATATAATTTATATGTAGGACAAAATTGTACAAGTAGTAGTTCATGTACACCAATAAGTACTTCAGCAACAGGTTATGGATTACAAAGTGCGGATGCAAAAGGATATACAGGTACATATCCAGCAATAGGAGTAGTACCATTTTCAGGATCAAGTGATTCGAATGGTTACTGGTATGATACATCAACAAGTACAATAAAGACACAATATGGAACAAGTTATAATGCAAGTAATATATATGATAGAACATATAATACAGCACCAAACTATAGTGTAGCATTTAGTAATAATGCAGGTAATGCAAATTACAGTATAGCATATTATGTAGAACAATATATAAATACATTAGGAATAGAAGGAACAGGAAGACTATTAACATACACAGAAGCAACTGCAATGACACAAGTTCAAAGAACTAATGGAGCGCAATATTGGTTGGGTTCGGCTAGCGGCAATATCCTCGTGTGGTTTGTGGGCGCTAGTGGTGGCTTGGGCCACGACCGCTTCCTCAGCGCGTACTACGTCGGGGTTCGCCCGGTTATAGTGGTGGATACTGCTGATATACAAAGTAGTTAATAATTAAAAATAAAAGGACTAGTAATATAGTTCTTTTTTTTGTAAAATTATATTATGGAAATTAAAAAAATAGAAGGTTTTATAGTAAGTGGTACTCCATATAATGAAAGTAGTAAAATTCTTAATATTTTGACTCGTGAATATGGAATTATAGGAGTAATGTCTAAAGGGTGTAAGAGTGCTAAAAGTAAGCTTAAAATAGTAAGTGAGAATTTTACTTATGCTTATTTTTATATGTATTATAAAGAAGGTAAAATCAGTACCTTAATAGGTGCAGATATTATTAATTACTTTAGTAATATTAAAAGTGATATTACTAAAGTTAGTTTTATGACTTATTTATCTGAACTTACTAAAAATGTATATAAACATGAAGAAAATAGTGAAATATATGATTTATTTATATCTAGTTTATTAAAAATAGAAGAAGGTTTTGATCCTTTGGTAATAAGTAATATTCTTGAACTTAAATATCTTGATTATTTAGGTGTATCTATAAATTTAGATGGTTGTGTTGTATGTGGTAATAAGAGTATTGTAACTTTATCTTATTTAAAAGGTGGATATGTATGTAAAGATTGTAGAACTAATGAACCTATTATTGATGAAAAAGTATTAAAAACATTAAGACTTTATTATTATGTTGATATTAGTAAGATATCTAAGTTGGATATAAGTGATAAAGTTACTCACGAAATAGATAGATTTTTAAATGTTTATTATGATAATTACACTGGTTTATATTTAAAAAGTAAAAAATTTTTAGAAACTTTAAAAAATATTGAAAAGTGAATATGATAAATGTTAAAATAAATATGTAGGATGTGATAATATGGAAACTACAAAAATATTTGATACTGAGGAATTTATTGATAAGAATCAAAAAGATACTTTAAAAAGTATTTATGAAGATTTAGAAGAACACGGATATGATGCTTGTAAACAAATAATAGGTTATCTTATAAGTGGAGATCCTGGTTATATTTCTAGTTATAAAGAATGTAGAAGTAGAATAGTGGAACTTGATAGAAATACTATTATGGAATGCATGCTTAAGGATTATATAAAATGAGATATTTAGGACTTGATTATGGTGCTAAAACACTAGGAGTTTCTATTAGTGATGAAACTGGTACTATCGCATCTACACTTAAAACTATAAGATATAGTGATGATTCTGAATTATTATTAGAATTAGATAAAATTATTAAAGAATTTAATATTAAAGAAATTGTTTTAGGACTTCCTCTTAATATGAATGGTACTACTAGTGTAAGAGGAGCTGAAACATATTCTTTTAAAACTAAAATAGAAAAGAATTTAAAAGTAAAAGTACATCTTCAAGATGAAAGACTTTCTACTGTTGAAGCTGAAAAGATACTAATAGGAAGTCATATAAGAAGAAATAATAGAAAAAAAGTGATTGATAGTATGGCAGCTGTTATAATACTTCAAACATTTTTAGATAAAGGTAGTGGTAAATATGAATACAATTACAATTGAAAATAAAAAAGGAAATACAAAAGAATTTAGAGTTTTGTTTGAAATTTTATGTGAAAAAGGTAAAAAGTATGTGGTATTTACTGATGAAAGAGTATTAAATGATGGATCACTTCATACTTTAGTAGTTACTTTAAATAGTAAAAATAAAGTTATGAAAACAAGACCTACAATTGAAGATATGAAGTACATTGAGAAATTCTTGTTATCTTTATGTGAGGAATAAATGGGTAAGATATCTAATAAATTAAAAATTATTTTATGTTCAATTTCATTATTAATATTAATTATAATATTAATAATTATTTTGTTATATAAAAGTTTTACTTCACCAGTAGATAAAAATAATAAAGAAGTTTATCAATATGAGGTAAAAAGTGGAGAGAATTATTCTTTAATAGCGTCTAATCTAAAAAAAGAAAAGTTTATTAAAAATGAATTAGTGTTTAAAATATTTGTTAAATTAATGGAACCTAAATCTTTAGAAGCTGGAATTTATGAATTATCTCCTTCAATGGATTTGAAAACTATTATTGATACTTTTAATAAAGGTGCAAAAGATATGAGAGAGACTGTAAGTATTACTTTTGTTGAAGGTAAAAACATGAGATATGTTATTAGTAAAATAACTGAAAATATGGATATAACTGAAGAAGAAATACTTAATAAATTAAAAGATGAAGAATACTTAAATTCTTTAATTGATAAATATTTTATAATAACTGATGAAATTAAAAATAAAGATATATATTATTCATTAGAAGGATATTTATATCCAGATACATATACATTTTATAAAGATTCAACTATTGAAGAAATATTTGAAAAGATGATTAATAATTTAGAGAGTAAATTAACTAGTTATAAAAGTGAAATAGAAAGTAGTGGTTATACATTTCATCAAATGTTAACTTTAGCTTCTATAATAGAAGCAGAAGCTGGTAAATCTAAAGACAGAAAAGATGTTGCTAGCGTATTTTATAATAGATTAAAAGATAATTGGGCATTAGGTAGTGATGTAACTACATATTATGCTGAAAAACTTGAGTTATGGAGTAGAGATTTATATAAAAAAGAAGTTAATAGTTGTAATGCATATAATACAAGATCTTCTTGTATGAGAGGTAAACTTCCAGTAGGCCCTATATGTAATCCTTCAATTGATTCAGTAATTGCTTCTATTGAACCTAATGAAACTAAATATTATTATTTTGTCGCTGATATGTATGGAAATACTTATTTTAATGAAACTGCATCTGGTCATGATAAAACAATTAACAAGTTAAAAAGTGAAGGTAAATGGTATGAATATAACTAGTAAAATAAAAGAAATGGAAGTATATGCAGAAGAAAATGATATACCTATTATGCAAAGTGGGGGACTTGAATATATTAAAAGAAAGATTCAAATTCTTAATGCTAAAAATATTCTTGAATTAGGGACAGCCATAGGGTATTCTGCAATACAATTTGCAAGTGTATCTGATGATATAAAAATAACTACTATTGAAAGAAATGAAGAAAGATATAAAGAAGCAGTTAGAAATGTAAAAGATATTAATTATGAAGATAGAATTAATATTGTATTTGGTGATGCATTAGATATTAGTTTGACAGATAAATATGATTTGATTATAATAGATGCCGCTAAAGGAAAGAATATAGATTTCTTTAACAAGTATAAGTCTAATTTAAATGATAATGGAATTATTATATTTGATAATATGAATTTTCATGGTTTAGTAGGCAAAAGTTCAGAAATTAAATATAAAAATTTAAGAAGTTTAGTTAGAAAAATTGAAGAATTTAGAGAATTTATAATGGTTCAAGAAGACTATTATACTGAATTCATCGAAGTAGGGGATGGACTTGCGGTATGCGAAAGAAAAAAGAAATTTTAATTATTCCAAATGATAAGATTTTAGAAAGTTATAAATGTAATTCATTTATATTACCTCTTAAAGATTATTCAATTGGATTTGATACTTATTTTAATATAGATGAAATTAATAAATTTTCATCTTTTTATAATGTTTCAGTTATTATAAATAAATTCTTGCATAAAGATGATCTAAATAATATAAAAAAAGAATTATTAAAATTTAATGATAAAATTAAATATTTCTTTATAGAAGATTTTTCTTTAGTTAACTATTTACCTAAAGAAAAAGTGGTTTTATACCCTAATCATATTATTTCTAATTATTATAGTGTTAATTATTTAAAAGAATTAGGTTTTAATAATATTACTATATCTAATGAAATTACAATAAATGAACTAAAAGAAATAGATAAGAATACTAATAGTAATCTATTCTATATGTATTTATCTAAAAATAATTTAATGTATTCAAGAAGAAATTTATTAACTAATTATTATGAAAACTATAATATAGATGGTAATAATAACTTATTAGTAAATGAATCTGTTAGTAATCATGAACTATTAATTAAAGAAGAAAGTGATGGTACTTTAATATTTAATAATAAGATATTTTGTGCATCTAAATATTTAAATAATTTAGATAATTATAATTTAATAGTTAATTTATCGAATATAGATAGTAATACTAAAAAAATAATACTTGATAATATAGATAATAAAGATTTATATAAATTAATTGATAGTGATTTCTATTTCTTAGAAAATAAGATTGCATATAAGGTGGGTGATTTAAAATGAAAAAACCAGAGCTTTTAGCGCCTGCCGGAGATCTTAATAGGCTTAAATGGGCTCTTGATTATGGGGCTGATGCAGTATATATTGGTGGATATGATTATAGTTTAAGAGCGAATGCTAATAACTTTTCTATTGATGAAATAAAAGAAGCTTGTGAATATGCCCATAAGTTTAATAAAAAAGTTTATGTTACTGTAAACATGATATTTCATAATGATGATTTTAAAAACTTAGATAATTATTTAAAAGAATTAGAGAAAGCAAAAGTAGATTCATTAATAGTAAGTGATTTTGGAGTAATATCTAGAATAAAAGAACTAGGTATAAAAATACCTTTCTTTATATCAACTCAAATGTCTATAACCAATAAAGATGTAGTTAATTTTTATGCATCTTTAGGAGCTTATAGAGTTGTGTTAGCAAGAGAGTGTTCTAGAGAAGATATAATTGATATGAAAAAGAATTCTGATATAGAAACAGAAACTTTTATTCATGGAGCAATGTGCACTTCTTATAGTGGTAGATGTGTTATGTCTAATTATGTTACTTTAAGAGATTCAAATAGAGGTGGATGTAGTCAAATATGTAGATTTGATTTTAAGAATAAGAATAATCCAGATTATGCAATGTCTTCTAAAGATTTAAATATGGTAGAGTATATTGAAGATATGATAAATATAGGTATTGAATCATTTAAAATTGAAGGAAGAATGAAAAGTTTATATTATATTGCAACTGTTACTAATGCATATAGAAATATAATTGATAAAGTATGTGAAGGTACTATGAATAAGGGTACTTTGGAATATTATAAAAAAGTATTAAATAGATGTTCTAATAGAGAAAATGCCCCTCAATTTTATAATAAACTTCCTACTAGAGAAGAACAATACTATAGTGGAAGACAAGAAGAAAGTAATCAAGACTTTTTAGCTATCATAAACTCATATGATGAAGATAGTAAAACTGCTACTATTGAGCAAAGAAATTTCTTTAAAATAGGAGATGAAGTAGAAATATTTGGTCCTAATATGGAACCAAAAGCACTTGTTATTAATACAATATTAAATGGTAAGAATGAAAGTGTTGATGCAGCAAGACATCCACAAGAAATATTAAAAATTAACATACCGTTTAGTGTATGTAAAGGGGATATTATAAGGGTTAAAATTTCTTGACAAAATACATAAAATATTGTATCATTATCTAGTTAACAAAAAGGAGAGACAAAATGGCTAATAAAGAAATTTTTCTAACAAGTGAAGGTTATTTAGAGTTAGAACAAGAATTAAATTATTTAAAATTAGAAAAAAGACCTAAAGTAATAAATGCATTAAAAGAAGCTAGAGCTTTAGGAGATTTATCTGAAAATTCAGAATATGATGCTGCTAGAAATGAACAAGAAGCAACAGAAAATAGAATTAAACAAATTGAATATTCATTAGAACATGCAGTAATAATAGATGATAATCAAAAAGAATCTGGAGTAGTTGGACTTGGTTCAACAGTAATACTTCAATATGATGGTGATGATGATACCGAAGAATATAGAATAGTAGGTAGTGCTGAAGCAGATCCATTTAATAATAAAATATCAAATGAATCACCAATTGCAGCTGCAATTCTTAATAAAAAAGTAGGTACAACTGTAGAAGTAAGTTCACCTGATGGAGTTTATAAAGTTAAAATAGTAAATGTTAATTAACATTTACTTTTTTTTTGATATAATATTTTTGAGGGATATTATGATTACTGTTTTATATGGAACTTATATAGAATTAATTGAAGATTATATAAGTAAATTTATTAAGAAAAATAAAATAAAAAATATTATTAAATATGATTATGAAGATGTAACTATTGATGATGTTATAAATGAATTATCATATCCTGATTTATTTGGTGAAATTAAATTAATAATTCTTTATAATTCAAAGTTCTTAACAAGTGAAGATAAACTAGAAAGTGATAGCTTTGAAAAATATATTAAAAGTCCTAATAATAGTAATTATTTATTCTTAATAACTGAGTCTGATACTTTGGATGAAAGAAAAAAAATAGTAAAAGAATTAAGAAAAAGCTATGATGTAATTAGTTTTGATAAATTTAGTGAATATGATGCTATTAAATATATAAATAAATCATTTAATGAAGATGATTATAAAATAGAAGATAAAGCAGTAAAAGAAATGATTAGTAGACTTTCACTAAATATAGGAATAATTAATAATGAAATAGAAAAACTAAAATTATATAAATTAGATGATAAAAATATAACATTAGAAAATATTTATAAAATTACATCTAAATTACCTGAAGATAATGTATTTAAATTAGTTGATGCAGTTATAAATAATGACAAAACAGAAATATTTAAATTATATGATGATTTTAAATTAATAGGTGTAGATGAAATAGCTTTAATAGGACTTTTAGCAAGTCAATTTAGATTTATGTATCAAGTAAAAGTATTAATGGATAATAATAAGAATAAATTTGATATAATTTCTATATTAAAATCTCATCCATATAAAACAGAAATAACTATGAAAAAAGTAAGTGGTTATAGTGAGAATAAGATAATTGAAATATTACATAAATTAGCAGTACTAGATTCATCTATTAAAAGTGGAGAATTCGAAAAATCATATGCTTTAGAGAATTTCTTCTTAGATTTATAAAAAAGTGAATTATTTAATATTCACTTTTTTTCATTATTTTGCTATACTTAATGTATATAAAATAGAAAGAGGAAGCAAGTGAAACAAATAATTACAAGTTTAGATATTGGAACAAATTCAATTAAATTAATTGTTGGAGAAATATTTAATGAAAAATTAAATGTTTTAGCTTGTTCTGAAATAAAAAGTAAAGGTATTAAAAAAGGATTAATTGTAAATCCTGAAGAAGTATATAATAAATTAGTTGAATTATTTAAAAAGAGTGAAGAGATATTAGAAATTAAGATAAAAGATTTGATATTATGTGTACCTTCTTATTATGCTGATTTTGAATTTAGTGAAGGGTATACAACGATTACTAGAGAAAGTGGTATAGTAAATGGAAATGATATAGTAAGAGCATTACAAGCATCTATTTATAATAAAATACCACCTAATAGAGAGTTAATATCTATTATGCCAGTAGAATATGTTATAAATGATTCTAAGATTGTAAAAGATCCTAAAGGTATGAAAGCATCAAGATTAACAATTAAAAGTGTTATATCTACTGCTCCTAAAAAGAATGTTTATACTATATTTTCTATTCTAGATAATATGGGAATAACAATATCAGATATATGCTTTAATTCATATGCTGATTATAATGAATTTAGTAATAAAGAATTAGATGAGCAAGATGGGGCAGTTATTAATATAGGTGAAGAAAAGACAGAAGTAAGTATAATAAATAAAGGTACATTAATCGCTACACAAACACTTGAAATAGGTGGGAAAGACATAGACAAAGAAATAATGTATGCTTATAACATTGATAGAAAGACTGCTAGAAGACTAAAAGAATTTTTTGCGCTTTCTCATCCTGAGAATGCATCAACTACTGAACTTGAAGAAGTTATTGATAAAGATGGTAAAAAAGTTAAGATAAATCAATATGAAATAACAGATATTATATATAATAAGTTAAAAAGTATATTAGAAATAACTAAAAAACAAATAAATCTCTTAACAAAGAAAGAAAATAGTTATATAATTATAACTGGAGGTACTACAGAATTAAAGGATATAGATAAAGTTATTTATGAATCCTTTGGAAAAACCGGTATACTTGGTAATGTAACTGAGTTAGGAGTAAGAAATAATAAATATAGTAGTGCTTTGGGTATAATTAAATACTATTATAAAAAATTATCATTTAGAAAAAAGGTAGCTTCAACAGTAAGTGAAGAAGAACAAGAAATGATATTTAATAATAAGAAGAAAAATAAAGATAATACATTACTTGGAAAAGTATTTAGTTACTTTTTCGATAATTAAGGAGGACAAAATATGAATAATAGCCCTTTAGAAATGGATCAAATAGCTAAAATAAAAGTTATTGGAGTAGGTGGAGGAGGATGTAATGCAGTTAACAGAATGATAGATTCTGGTCTTAAAGGTGTAGAATTTATTGTTGCAAATACTGACTTACAAGTAATAAATAATTCTAAAGCTGAAATCAAACTTCAAATAGGAAAAACAATAACAGATGGTCTAGGAGCTGGAGCTGATCCTGAAGTAGGTAGAGAAGCTGCAATGGAGTCAAGAGACGAAATTGAGGAAGTATTAAAAGGAGCTGATATGGTATTTATCACTGCTGGTATGGGTGGTGGTACTGGTACTGGTGCTGCTCCAATAGTAGCAGAAGTAGCTCAAGAATTAGGTGCTCTAACAGTTGCTATCGTAACAAAGCCATTTAAATTTGAAGGTAAAAAGAGAATGGATAATGCTTTAATGGGTGTAGATGAACTTAAGAAGCATGTTGATACGATGGTAGTAATTCCAAATGATAGATTAAGAGATTTAATTGATAAATCAACACCAATGGTAGATGCATTTAGAGAAGTCGATAATGTACTTAGATTAGGTGTTCAATCAATTTCAGACTTAATTAGTGTTCCTGGACTTGTTAACCTAGATTTTGCTGATGTTAAAGCAATAATGGAAGCAAGAGGAAGTGCATTAATTGGTATTGGTATTGGAATAGGAGAAAATAGAGCGGTTGAAGCTGCAAAACAAGCTGTTACTAGTCCACTTCTAGAAACAACTATTAATGGAGCAACTGATTGTATTATTAACATAACTGGTGGTAAATCACTTACATTATTTGAAGCGGAAGATGCTGCTGAAATAGTAAGAGCAGCCGCTAATACAGATGTTAATATAATATTTGGTGCTGTTATTAATGAAGCATTAACAGAAGAAGTAATCGTTACAGTAATCGCTACTGGTTTTGAAGAAGATTCTGAACCACTATATCAATATTCAAATGAAACATCAGTAAAAGAAAAAACATCTAGAGTAGAAAAATTTGATGAAGATGATATAGATATACCAGTATTCTTAAGAAATAGAGATATATAAAATAAACAAAAAACACAGATTTAATAATCTGTGTTTTATTATGAATTTATTATCTGTTGTAGAATTCAACGATCATTGATTCATTAATATCCATATTTAATTCTTCTCTTTCAGGATATCTTAAATATGTACCTTCTTGTTTCTTATCATCCCAGCTTACAAAAGAAACTCTGTTAGTTGTATTTGATAAGTTTTCAGTAATAACTGGATGATTTTCAGTTTTAGCACTAATTACCATACCTGGTTTTACTTCAAATGAAGGAATATCAACTCTTTTACCGTTTACAGCTATATGACCATGACTAACAAGTTGTCTAGCGGCAGCTCTTGTTTTAGCCATACCTAAACGATAAACAATATTATCTAATCTGCTTTCTAGAGCGATTAAGAAATTAGTTCCGTGAATACCTTTTTTCTTACCAGCTTTGTCAAAAGTTTTTCTAAATTGTTTTTCAGAAAGACCATACATATTTTTAACTTTTTGTTTTTCTTGTAATTGAACACCATATTCACTTAATTTTTTTCTACTAGTTCCATGTTGTCCTGGAGCAGTAGGTCTTTTAGCTATTTCTTTACCAGTTTCTAGAACTGAGAAACCTAATCTTCTAGATTTCTTATAAACAGGTCCTAAATATCTTGACATAAAAAATACCTCCTTTACAAAATTGTAAACCAAGGCAATAAAAATATTATCATTCATAGGGTGTTTATTTTAATGCTTTCGCTTTGGCTTAGTTACTTACAAATAAATAATCAATAAACACATTACAAACTTAAATACCACTGCCAAATTAAATTTACTAATACATTATATAAAAAAACATTAAAAATATCAAGCATTTTATTGAATTTAAGTATATTTTTATGTATAATGTATTTAATGAAGGAAACTTCATATAATAAAAAGGCACACCTTAAAGAGTAGGTGTGCTCCTTGTGGGATTACACACTAGCCCTTGTTAAGGCTAGTGTGCTTTTTATTTGGACAATAGTACTATAAATACTAGAGCAAACAAGAGGATGATTATAATAAAGAATGGTATATCATGTTTAGTCATAAATCATCACCTCCTTTATTTTTATAGAATAAAGGAGCACACACTAACCTCTATTAAGATGTGTCTATGACATATTAACACACTTATTTTTATGCTGCAAACGGGTACTTTTAAGTTTTAATAATATAAAAAATATACATATTTTTGATTTCATTATATTTGTTTTTAAATTTTAATTATATAAAACATAAATATGTACAAATTCCAATAAATTTTATAAAATTATATTGGTGATGTTATGAATGAAAATAAACTTCCTAATCATATAGGTATTATAATGGATGGTAATGGAAGATGGGCTACTAAAAGAGGACTTCCTAGAAGTGCTGGTCACAAAGCTGGAGCAGAGAATCTTAAAAAATTATGTAAACATATAAATAAGCTTGGTCTAAATTACTTGTCTTTATATGCTTTTTCAACTGAAAACTTTAAAAGAGAAGCAAGTGAAGTTAATTATTTAATGAATCTATTTATTGAAATGTTTACTAATGATTTTAAATTCTTAATTGAAGATAATGTAAAAGTGTTGTTTTCTGGTAGAAGAGAAGGACTTCCAAACAATGTAGTTAAAGCTATTAAAAAGATGGAAAATGATTCTAAAAATAATACTGGAACTGTTTTAAATATATGTTTAAACTATGGATCTCAAGATGAAATAGTAGATATGGTTAAGAAAATATCTGCTGAAGTAAAGAGTGGTAAAATTGATATAGAAGATATTGATAAAGAACTAGTAAATAAAAATATGTATTATGAACTTCCACCAATAGATTATGTAATAAGAACAAGTGGTGAAATGAGAATAAGTAATTTTATGTTATGGCAATCTTCATATGCAGAGTATTATTTTCCAGAGACTTTATTCCCTGATTTTAATGAATTAGAATTTGATAAAGCTATAGAAGAATTTAATAAAAGACATAGAAGATTTGGTGGAAATTAATTGATAATAAATAATATATTTGATATAATGAATATGTAAGGAAACTTACGTATTATAAAAAAGGACATGCTCTAAAGATATTAGATGCATTCCAATTGGTTTTGGATAGCCCTAACACTTAGGTGTTAGAGCTATTTGTTTAAAATAATATTCTATATATTATGATAAGCAAGATGATAATAATTATAAAAAAGTAATAATCTCTTTTATTCATAAAATCACCTCCTTTAAAGTATAAGTTTAAAGGAATGCACTAACACTTTTTAAGCACGTCAAAGACATATTATCATAGTGAATTTATGCTTGCAAATGAGTGATTTTAATCTTTGAGAAGGTAAAAATACGTATAATTTAATTTCTATTATATGTATTTTTTTTATTTTGATTTAATAAATTTTATATATATATATATATATATAATTTTGGTATATTTTAAATATTTTTTAATTTCTTTTTTTTAATTATTGCATTTACAAAAATAATAACATATAATTAATTTAGAGTAAGAAAAATAGAAAGGGACATGAATAATTTATTTGTAGTTTATTTATGTCTTTTAATTTGGAGGGACGATGGAGATAGTAGAAAAAGATATGACTAAGGAAGAGTGTTTAGAGGTATTAAAGGAGTCAATTGTTAAAGAAAAAACTCTAGATAATTTATCTAGAACGTTAGGTAAATCTGAACTAGAAATAATGGGATATATTAGAGAACTTAAAGATAAAGGAATGAATATATCTTATTACGAAAAGGATGGTAATGCTTGTGTAATAAGAAATGATCATCCGGATTTAGCAAAAGAAAATGAATATAGAATAGAAGAGGATTTAGATACTCATACTAAAGTAGCGTTTATATCTGAACTAAGATTTGGCTCTAAAAATGAGCAAATCGCAGTACTTAATGATATGTATAGAAAATTTGCTTCAGAAGGTGTTAAGTATGTAGTAGTTGCTGGTAACCTTATTGAAGGAACTTATAGTGGTAAGGATGCTTTAGAATTTGGCAGTAGTTTAATTACTAATGACGCAAAAGCTCAAGCAGATCATTTAATTGAATATTATCCTAAAGTTGAAGGAATACAGACTCTATTTATAACAGGCAAAAATGAACATAAATGTTCTAAAAAATTAGATGTTGGTAAGTACATAGCTGAAAATAGAGATGATATGATTTATTTAGGACCTAAAAGTTGTACGCTATTCTTTAATAATATTTCATTAAAAATTGAACAACTTAAAAAAGGAAGTAGTGCATATACAATAGCATATCCACCTCAGCAATATAGTAGATCAATGCCTTCTTACGAAGATTATGATGCTATTATACTTGGTGGTACTCAAAGTGAGCAACATTTTCCACAAATTAGAGATACTCAAATATTTACTGCACCTTCAGTTGCGTCACGTACTCCAAAAATGAAAGACAATTATGAACAAAATGTAGTGAGTGCTTTAACATTAGATTTAACATATACTAAAACTGGAAAATTAAAAAAGATGGTTCCAGAGTATTCACCATATTATGTTCCAACTAAAAAAACGTATTTAGATACTCCAAAATTAAATATTAAAAAAGATGAAGAAAATAATTTTGTAAGAGTAAAAGAAAACACTAAAAATTCACATGCTTATTTTGAACTTGCAGATAAATTTTATAGATTGATGAAAAGAGAAGAAAGCTTTGCATCTTTAAGAAAAAGATTTGATATGTCTGATGCAGAACTTATGGGTATTTTAACTATTCTTCAAGAATATGGAAGAGAAATTGATATAATAGATGTTGGTAATGATATAGTGGTTCGTAAATATGCTCATAAAAGAGTTCATTCTGAGGTTAAACCCCCAAAAGAAGAATTAACTAAGAAAGAATTCTTAGTAGTATCTGATACCCATATAGGTAGTATATATTCTCAACCAAGTATGACTAACACTGCTGTATACGAAGCGTATAATAGAGGAATTACTGATATATTCCATGTAGGAGATATTACTGATGGAGATTATACAAGAGTAAGACCTAAACATGTTCATGAACTTTATGACCTTGCTATGGGTTATAGTGGTCAATTATTAGAAGCTGCTAGATTACTTCCTAAATATAAAGGAATGAAATGGCATGTAATACAAGGTAGTCATGATGAAACTCACTTATTTAATTATGGTCAGGTTTTAGCTGAAAAGCTTTCTGAAATAAGACCTGATATTGAATATCTTGGGCAAGATAAAGCATTCTATAATTTTGACAATTGTAAAATGGAAATATTTCATCCAGGAGGAGGAACATCTAGAATATATTCAACTAAACCTCAAAATGGTATAGATCAAATGGCATCTAATACTAAACCAAACATTTCTTTAAGAGGACATTATCATAAAGTATATTATATGCTATATAGAAATATTCATACATTCTTATGCCCATGTAATGTTGATGTGTCTTCATTTATGATGAAAAATGAGATACCTAATTTAATGGGAGACTTATTTATAACTATATGGTATGATGATCATGGTGATATTCATTATATTAAAGAAGAACCAATGATATTTAATCAAGGAGATTGCAGAGAAAGAGATTATGAAAATCCAAGAAAATATATTAAAAATAAAATATTAACATTTGAAAGATAAGTAAATACTTATCTTTTTCTTTATAAAATAAATAAAAAATTATATAATTATAGTATGAATAAGATTAAAGAAGAGAAGTATGTAATAAATACTAATAAAAAATTAAATAAAAGAATTTGTTTAATAAGTGATATCCATCATGATATTGATTTTGATAATAAATTATATGATGAATTATTAAATAGAATTAAGAATTTAAATCCTAACTATATAGTTATATCAGGTGACGTTCTTGATAAAGCATGTGTACTTGATGATATTAATTCTAAAAATTTAATAAATAACTTTATTAGATCTTTGGGAGAAATTACTAAAACTTTAATAGTAATGGGTAATCATGATCAAAGATACTCTTATACTAAATTTAATAAGGAATATTCTTTAGATTGGTTTTATAGTTTAAATAAATTTAAAAATGTTTATTTTTTAAATAATGAAAGCGTTACATTTAATAATGTAGATTTTATTGGATATGTTCCTTCTGTAGAATGGTTTAATAGTAGGCATAAAGATAATTTTTATAAAGAATTTTATAGAAATCCAGTTAAAATAAATAAGAGTAATAATTATAAAATAATGCTACTTCATTCTCCATATTCAATAACTAAAAAGATAAATTATGAGAATTTACCAGATATAATGAATAACGTTAATTTAATTTTATCTGGGCATATGCATAATGGAGCTTTACCAGAATTTTTAGAAATAAGAAAAAATGGAAGAGGGTTAGTTTCACCAAATCAAAAGCCATTTCCTAAGTATGTTAGAGGTGTTCATAAGATTAAAGATGTTACTTTAGTTATTTCAAGAGGAATAACAACATTTTCTCATCCAAAATTTTTAAAATTATTTAATTTTCTATATAATAAAGAAATAACAGTTATTGATTTAAAATAATAATTACTTTATAATAACATTTAATATTTAAGGAGGAATTATGGAAGTAGAGTTTGATGATGATATAATTCAAAATTTAGTAATTCTTTATGGACTATCATGTGATGTTGATTTTAGTAAACATCCTGTTAAAAGAGTTCCTATGACTAAAAGTGATGCTTTAGCATTAAATTATGATTTTTTTAAATCTCTAAAGAGTACAAAGAATACTTGGTTTTTAAAAGCAATAGAGAAATATAATGATAAAATATATGAATCTGACATTGTTGAAGGTAGAGTATATGGTATTGAAAATAAAGTTAAGAGAATAATGGTTCCAAGACTTGACAATGTTTATGCTGGTTCAATACTTACTCATGAAATAACACATGCTTTAGAGTTTGAAAAGAAAGTAAACATTAGAAAAACTGATCTTTATCAAGAGATAGTACCTTTTTTAAATCAATTTTTATTTATTGAATATTTAAAAAAATATTATTATGTAGATGAATTAAGTGAAAGTAATGTTGATTTTATGGTACACAATCAACTTTTATATAATGTTCATGAGTATGGAAATTCAAGTGATGGTATAGAAGTAGATGTTCCTAAAGCTAGAGAACATTTAAAATACATATATGGAAGTTTATATTCACTTGTTTTGTATGATTGGTATCAAACAGATGAAGATTTTATGAAAGTGTATTCTAAAATATATACTAGTGGTAAAACAATTGAAGATGTACTTAAACATTATGATGTTAGTCTTGGTGACATAAGCAATGTTATATTAGTTAGAAGTTTAATGAAAAAATAAATTATGATAAAATATAGGTAATAAGGGTTGGTGATATTATGTTTATAGATGAAGTTATAATTAAAGTAAAGGCTGGTAATGGTGGAGATGGTTCTACTTCTTTTAGACATGAAAAATATGTTGAGTTTGGTGGCCCAGATGGTGGTAATGGTGGAAAAGGAGCAGATGTAGTTTTTAAAGCTGTAAATGGTCTTAAAACTTTAATTGATTTAAGATACAAAAAGAATATTAAAGCAGAAAATGGTGGCAATGGTTCAGGTATGAATAAAACTGGTTCTTCTGCAGAAGATCTTGTTATTGAAGTTCCAATTGGCACTTCTATTAAAGATGAAGAAACCGGATTAGTTATATGTGATTTAGTTAATGATGGGCAGACAGTTGTAGTTGCTAAAGGTGGAAGAGGTGGAAAAGGTAATTATGCTTTTAGAACAAATAAAAATAAAGCACCTTTTACAAGCGAACTTGGTGAACCTGGAGAAGAAAGAATAGTTAAATGCGAATTAATGTTACTTGCTGATGTTGGACTAGTAGGGTTTCCTTCAGTAGGTAAAAGTTCATTAATTAGTGTGGTGAGTGCTTCAAAGCCTAAAATTGCCGCATATCATTTTACAACTTTGTCACCTAATTTAGGGGTTGTTAAATATCATGATGATTCATTTGTAATCGCAGATTTACCTGGATTAATTGAAGGATCATCTGAAGGGGTAGGACTTGGCGATAAATTCTTAAAACATGCATCTCGTACTAAACTTATATGTCATGTTTTAGATATGAGTGAGTCTGATGGAAGAGATGTTGTAGATGATTATAAAATTATAAGAAACGAAATAAAAAAATATAGTGAAAAACTATATAATAAAGAAGAAATAATAGTCGCTAATAAAAAAGATTTACCAACATTTGAAGAAAATTTAAAGAAATTTAAACAAGCATTTCCTGATAAAGAAATTTATGAAATAAGCGCAGTAACTCATGATGGAATAGATAAATTATTAGAAGTTATAAATAAGAAATTAAAAGATATTCCAGATGAATCTGTTTATAAAGAACATGAATTTGAAAATTATGTTTTATATGAATTTAAAAATGAAAAGCCATATAAAATTACCAAAGAAAATGGTGTATGGGTAGTTAGTGGAGAAAAACTTGAAAAGTTATTTAAAATGACAAGATTTAATAGTGATGAATCAGCAACTAGGTTTGCAAGAAAATTGAAACATATGGGTGTTGATGATGAATTAAAAGCTCTTGGTGCTCAAGAAGGAGACATTGTTAAAATATTAGATTTTGAATTTGAATATGAAGATCATATGTATTAAACATATGACTTTTTTAATCAAAATGAACAAACAAATGTACTTGACACATAAATATATTCATTCTATAATTTATATATAACATTTGCAAATATTGGAGGTTAAAATGAATAATGTGTTGTTGAATGAAGAAAAGAATATAAAGGATTTAATATATGAAATAAGAGGAAAGCAAGTAATGTTAGATAGAGATTTAGCTATGCTTTATAATGTGGAAACAAAGAGAATAAATGAAGCAGTAAAAAATAATCCTCTAAAGTTTCCCGAAAGATATAGTTGGAAATTAGTGGAGGATGAATTCTATTTGATTTGTTCAAGGCCGAAAATTTCGACCTTGAACAAGTCAGGTAATAATCGTGGTTATAATTTGAAATATAATCCAAGAGTATTTACAGAAGAAGGAGTGGCTATGCTAGCTACTATACTTAAATCAAAAGTTGCAACTGAAGTAAGCATTAGAATAATGGATACATTTGTTGCAATGAGACATTATTTAATTGATAATAAAGATATTTATAAATCAATTAGTAACATAAATAATAAATTGGTTGAGCATGATGAAAAATTAGAGTTAATATTTAGTAAGTTTGATAAAAATAATGAATATTTATATTTACCAGGTCAAATATATGATGCTTATTCTAAAGTATTAGATATATTTAAAGAATCAAAGAAAGAATTAATTATAATAGATAGTTATGCAGATAAATATTTATTAGATATAATAAAAGAATTAAAAGTTAAAGTTATAATAATAACTAAAGAAAATAATAAATTAAGTAAATTAAATATAGAGAAATATAATAAACAATATAATAATTTAAGAGTTATATATGATGATACATTCCATGATAGATACTTCATATTAGATAATAAAACTATATATCATTGTGGAGCATCAATAAATGGAATAGGAAAGAAAACATTTTCTATTAACAAAATAGAAGATGATATTATTAAAGAGACATTATTAAAAACATTTGCGAATATAGGGGGTCAAAATGAACGAAGTGTTGTTGAGGGAAGAAAAGAATATAAAGAATTTAATATATGAAATAAGAGGAAAGCAAGTAATGTTAGATAGAGATTTAGCAGCATTATACTATGTTGAAACTAAAGCGCTTATGCAATCTATTAAAAGAAATATAGAAAGATTTCCCGAAAATTTCATGTTTCAATTAACAAAAGAAGAGTTTAATAATTGGAGGTCACAATTTGTGACCTCCAAAGGAGATAGGATTGGTTTAAGAAGGCCACCGTATGCTTTTACTGAGCAAGGAGTAGCAATGCTTTCTGGAATTCTTAAAAGTGATATTGCAGTTAACACAAGTATCATGATTATTAATGCTTTCGTGTCTATGAGACATTATTTAATTGATAATAAAGATATTTATAAATCAATTAATAATATAAATAATAAATTAGTTGAGCATGATGAAAAATTAGAGTTAATATTTAGTGAGTTTGATAAAAATAATGAATATCTATATTTACCAGGTCAAATATATGATGCTTATTCTAAAGTATTGGATATATTTAAAGAATCAAAGAAAGAATTAATTATCATAGATAGTTATGCTGATAAGAATTTATTAGACATAATAAAAGAATTAAAAGTTAAAGTTATAATAATAACTAAAGAGAATAATAAATTAAGTAAATTAAATATAGAGAAATATAATAAACAATATAATAATTTAAAAGTTATATATGATGATACATTTCATGATAGATACTTTATATTAGATAAAGAAGTTATATATCATTGCGGAGCATCTATAAATGGAATAGGAAAGAAAACATTTTCTATTAACAAAATAGAAGATGATATTATTAAAGAGACATTATTAAAAACATTTGCGAATATAGGAGGTCAAAATGAACGAGGTGTTGTTGAGGGAAGAAAAGAATATAAGAGATTTAATATATGAAATAAGAGGAAGGCAAGTAATGCTAGATTCTGATCTTGCTATACTTTATAATGTCGAAACAAAAGCGTTAAATAGACAAGTTAAAAGAAATATAGAAAGATTTGATAGTGATTTTTGTTTTCAGTTAACGGATGATGAATATAGGTTTTTGAGGTGCCAAAATGGTACCTCAAAAAGTTCGGGAGGCAGAAGATATAATCCATATGTATTTACTGAGCAAGGGGTCGCTATGCTTTCTGGGATACTTAGAACTGATATTGCAATACAGGCTAGCAAAAAGATAATTAGAGCTTTTGTATCAATGAGACATTATCTTAATGCCAATTTGGTTGAACAAAAATATATAAATAAACTAGTAATTGAACATGATGAGAAACTAGAATTAATATTTAGTAAGTTTGATAAAGATAGTGAGTATTTATACTTACCAGGTCAAATATATGATGCTTATTCTAAAGTATTAGATATATTTAAATCTTCTAAGAAAGAATTAATTATAATAGATAGTTATGCTGATAAGAATTTATTAGATATAATAAAAGAATTAAAAGTTAAAGTTATAATAATAACTAAAGAGAATAATAAATTAAGTAAATTAAATATAGAGAAATATAATAAACAATATAATAATTTAAAAGTAATATATGATGATACATTTCATGATAGATATTTCATATTAGATAATAAAACTATATATCATTGTGGAGCATCTATAAATGGAATAGGTAAGAAAACATTTTCTATTAATAAAATAGAGGATGATATTATTAAAGAAACATTATTAAATAGTATAAAAAATATATTATAATTAATGGGAGGTACTTATGGATAGAATAATATTTCATATTGATGTAAATAATGCTTTTTTATCTTGGACTGCTATTGAATTATTAAGTAAAGGTTATAAAAAAGATATTAGAAATATTGTTTCTGTTATTGGTGGAGATGAGAAAACAAGGAATGGAATTGTTTTATCTAAAAGTACTTTAGCTAAGAAATTTGGAATTAAAACTGGTGAAACTCTATATTCAGCAAGAAAGAAATATAAAAATTTAGAAGTGTTTCCTGCAAATTATGATTATTATTCTAAGATGAGTACTAACTTATTTAAATTATTATCTAACTATTCACCTGATATTGAAGTTGCATCTATAGATGAATGCTATTTAGATTATGGTAAAGTTAAGAATTTATATGGTGATGAATTAAAATTTGCTTATAAATTAAAAGATGAAATTAAAAATAAATTAGGTTTTACTGTAAATATAGGAATTGCTAATAATAAATTATGTGCTAAGATGGCTAGTGATTTTGAAAAACCTGATAAAGTTCATACTCTATATAATAATGAAATTAAAGCTAAGATGTGGCCTCTACCAATTGAAGATTTATTTGGAATAGGCAGATCAAGTTCTGAAAAGTTAAAATCAATTGGCATTAAAACGATAGAAGATTTAGCAACATCTGATAAAGAGGTAATATATAAAATATTTAAAAATCAATCAGAGTATGCAATAGATATAGCTAATGGAATTGATAATAGTGAGTTAGAATTATATTGGGAAGCAAAAGGAATAAGTAATGAAATTACTTTACCTAAAGATGAAAGAAATATTGATGTATTAAATGAAAAATTATTAATGCTTTCTGAAATGGTAGGTAAAAGACTTAGGAAAGATGGTAAATTTACAAATACAATTTGTGTTATTTTAAAAGATAGCAGTTTTATAAGAAAATCACATCAAACGACTTTAAAAAACTCTACTGACTCTACAAATGAAATATATAGAGTTTCTAAAGAAATATTAAAAGAATTTTATAAAGGAGAACCGATTAGATTAATTGGTATTAGGCTTGATAATTTAACTAATAAAGAGTCTCATCAAATAAGTTTATTTGAAAATTATGAAATTAATAGCAAAGACAGTAAACTAGATAAAATAGTTGATGAGATTAATGATAAACTAGGTAAAGATGTTATAAGGAAAGCAAGTCTTAAAGATAAATATATTAGAAATAAAAAATATTAATATATAATACTAGATTGATATAATTATTTTTGATAAAATATAATTATAAAAGAGGTGAATTTTATGTTTAATGAAAATGAAGTAAAAGTGAAAATGGATAAAGTTATTGAAAATATGGAGACAAGATTTACAACAGTAAGAGCAGGAAGAGCAAATCCAAATATCTTAAATGGTATTATGGTTGAGTATTATGGAGTTCCAACTCCAATTCAATCACTTGCTACTATTTCTGTTCCAGAAGCAAGACAATTAATGATTAAACCATTTGACAAAAGTGCATTAAAAGAAATGGAGAAAGCATTATATGCAGCAGAACTTGGTATGGCTCCTACTAATAATGGTGAAGTGTTAATATTAACAGTTCCAGAGTTAACAGAAGATTCAAGAAGAACTTATGTTAAACAAGTTAAAGATATGGCAGAAGATGCAAGAATAGGTCTTAGAAATGTTAGACAAGATGCTAATAATATGATTAAAAAAGCTGAATATAGTGAGGATGAAGAAAAAAGATATCTTGATCAAGTACAAAAATTAATTGATAACTATAATAATATTGTAGAAGAAAAATTCAAAGAAAAAGAGAAAGAATTAATGAGTATTTAGTATGAAAGAGCAAATGAGAATAGTGAGAAGATATCTTACATATAAAGAACAAATTTTTCATAAAAAAGATTTGGGTTATCCAATTTCTCAAGATGAATATGATAGATTAGCTATGCTTAAAGAAGAAGCACTAATCGCAAAAATGCAAATTGAGCAAGAAAGTAAATATATAAAAAAATTATTAAAAAAAGTAAAATAATTGTATTAATTAATAAAATTTGATATAATCTATATGTCTTTGAAAGGACTAGTAATATAAATAATTATTTATAGAGAGTTAGTGGTTGGTGTAAACTAATAATATGTTTTATATGAATTCACCTTTTATAAAAAAGAATCGTATTAAGGCGTTAACTTATCAAGAGCATAAATAAACTTTATGAACTAAGGTGGTACCACGGGGTGTCTCGTCCTTAGATTATAAAGTTTTTATTTTTTAAGGAGGAAAAATGAAAGAAAAAGTAGAAAGCATTTGTAATGAAATTAAAGATAAAATTTCAAAAGTATCTAGTATTCAAGATTTAAATAATTTAAAAGTAGAATATTTGGGTAAAAAAGGTATTATTACAGAACTTCAAGCAGGTATAAAAGATGCAGAAGATAAAAAAGAATATGGAATGAATGTTAACCAGGTAAGAACTTGCTTTAATGATAATTATGAAACTAAATTGAAAGAATTAAATGAAGAAGAATTAAATAAGAAACTGGAAGAAGAAAAGATTGATATTAGTTTACCTGCTACTAAAATTAATACAGGAGCACCTAATATATTAGAATCTGTTATTGAAGAGGTTGAAGAATTATTAATGTCAATGGGTTATGATGTAGTAGATGGCCCTGAAATTGAAGAGGATAGATTTAATTTTGAATTATTAAATATACCTAAAGGACATCCAGCTAGAGATGCTCAAGATACATTCTATATTGAAGATGAATCTATTCTTTTAAGAAGTCAAACTTCTCCAGTGCAAGCTAGAACTATGTTAAAAGGTGAAGGTAAAACTCCAATTAGAATGATATGTCCTGGTAAAACATATAGAAGAGATGATGATGATGCAACTCATTCTCATCAATTTATGCAAATAGAAGGGTTACTTGTTGATAAAAATATAAGTTTATCAGACTTAAAAGGTACATTTGATACAATTGCTAAAAAGTTATTTGGTGAAAATTGTGAAACTAGATTTAGACCGAGTTATTACCAATTCACTGAGCCTTCAGTTGAAACAGACATAAGTTGTTTTAATTGTCATGGTAAAGGATGTAATATTTGTAAGAATACTGGTTGGATAACAGTAAGTGGAGCTGGTATGGTTCATCCAAATGTATTAAGAAATTGTGGATATGATCCAGAAGTTTGGTCAGGATTTGCTTTTGGTTTTGGAGCTGAAAGACTTGCAATGTTAAAATATGGAATAAATGATATAAGAACTTTTTATCAAACAGATATAAGAGAACTTAAGAATTTTGATAGAAAGGAGGCAAAATAATGATAAGTTTAAACTGGGTTAAAGATTACATTGATTTAGAAGGTGAAGATTTAAAAGAACTTGCAGTTAAAGTCACTAAAGCTGGAGTAAATGTTGAAAAAGTAATAACTAATCATATAGATAACTTAGTTATAGGTGAAGTATTAGAGTGTGAAGATATAGAAGGTACTCACTTACATTTATGTAAAGTTAATATAGGTAAAGAAGTAACTCAAATAGTATGTGGGGCACCTAATGTAAGAAAAGGTATTAAAGTTATTGTTGCTTTGCCAGGAGCAGTTCTTCCAGGAGATTTTGAGATAAAAGTAAGTACTATTCGTGGATATGAATCAAATGGAATGATATGTGCTTTATATGAATTAGGTTTAGAAGAAAAGAATGATGAAACTTATAGTAAAGGAATTGAAGAATTAGATGATAACGCTCCAGTTGGAAAAGATCCTTTAGAATATTTAGGAATAGATGATACTATTTATGAATTAGATGTTCATAAACATAGAAATAATGATTGTTATTATCATATAGGCTTTGCTTATGAAATAGGAGCTATTCTTAATAAAAAAGTAACTCTTCCTGATGAAAATTATAAAGAAGTAAAAGAGAATATTGAAGATAATTTTAGTTTAAAAGTAGAAACTGATAAATGTCCATACTATTTAGCTAAAATGGTTAAAGATATTGTTATAAAAGAATCACCTGACTTTATTAAAAAAAGATTAATTTCAGCAGGTATGAGACCAATTAATAATGTTGTTGATATTTCAAACTATGTAATGCTTGAATATGGTCAACCAATGCACTTCTTTGATTATGATAAACTTGGTAATAAAATACTTGTAAGAAATGCAAAAGAAAATGAGAAAATAATTACATTAGATGAAAAAGAGAGAATTTTATCAAAAGATGATATTGTTATAACAGATGGGGATAAACCTGTTTGTATTGCTGGTGTAATGGGTGGGCTTAATACTGATGTAGATGATAATACAAAAGTTATTTTAATAGAAAGTGCAATATTTGATGCAGTAAGTATTAGATATACAGCAAATAGACTAGATCTTAAGAGTGAAGCATCTATTAGATATGGTAAAGGATTAAATTATGAATATACTTTATTTGCAATTAATAGAGCTTGTCATTTATTAGAAAAATATGCTGATGCTAAAATATTAAGTGGTATTGTTAAACATGATAAAGTAGATAAAACAGTTAAAACAGTTACATTTAAATCAGAAGATGTAAATAAATTACTTGGTATAACAATATCTGATAAAGATATGGAAGTAGAACTTTCTAGACTTGGATTTGAATATAAAAAAGAAAAAGATAAGTTTATTGTCACTATTCCAAATAGAAGATTAGATATAGAACCTAATGTAAATGATATAGCAGAAGAAATAGGTAGACTTTATGGATATCACAATTTAGTATCAACATTACCAAGAGTACCAATCAGAAAAGGTGAATATGTAGGAGATGTTAAATATAGGAAAGCTATTTCTAAAAGACTTAGAACACTAGGCTTAAATGAATGTAAAACATATACATTAACTTCTCCATATATGGCAGATTTATTTAAATATGAAAATAAAACTAATATAGTGTTAGATAATCCAATGAGTATTGACAAATCAGTTATAAGAACAACTTTAATACCATCATTACTAAGTATTTATAATTATAATAAGATGCGTAAAGTTAATGATGTATTAATTTATGAAATATCTAAAACATATGATGTTAAATATGAAGAAGATACTAAAGTTACTATTCTTATGAAAGGAGATTATATTAATAATTCTTGGAGTAAGACAGGTATAAAAGTTGATTTCTATCTTATTAAGGGAATAATAGAAAATTTATTAGATTATTTGGGATTTAAAAATAGATATTCTTATGTAACTGATAATATTCCTAATATGCATCCTGGAATGAGTGCTAAAATTCTTGTTGATAGAGAAGAGATTGGTATAATTGGAAGAGTACATCCTAGTGTAGAAAAAGATGAAGTATATGTATGTGAATTTTCAATGTCAAAATTATATAATAAAGATGTAAAACCAATTAAATATAAAGAATCTAATAAATATCCATATATTACTAAAGATTTATCATTTGTAATAGATAAAAGCATAACAAATGATGAGATAGTTGCTACAATTAAAAAGAGTGGTGGTAGATTACTTAGTAATGTTGAAATATTTGATATATATACTGGAAATAATATAGATAATAACGAAAAATCAGTTGCTTATACTTTAAAATTTGAAGATTCTACGAGAACTCTTACAGATGAAGAAGTAATGAATGTATTTAATAATATAATTAAAGATGTAGAAGAAAAATTAAATGCTAAAGTAAGAAATGGTGAATAACCATTTCTTTTTTTAAAAAAAGTATACAAATTCATTTTAATAAGTAGTATAATAAATATATAAAGTTAAAAGGAGGATTAAAATGATTTGGATTATTGTAGTCGTAGCAGTAGTAGTACTATTAATAGGATTTGTAGTTAAGAATTATAATTCATTAGTAGTATTAAGAAATAGGGTAAGAGATCAATTTGCTCAAATTGATGTTCAATTAAAAAGGAGATTTGATTTAATACCAAATTTAGTTGAAACTATTAAAGGTTACACAAAACATGAGAGTGACACTCTAAAAGAGGTCGTAGAAGCTAGAAATAAATATGCAACAGCTAATACACCTGAAGAAAAGATGGAAGCTAATAATGAGCTGGGTAATGTAATGAATAGATTATTTGCTTTAGCTGAAGCTTATCCAGAATTAAAAGCTAATAAAAGTTTTGAAGATATGCAAGTTCAACTAAAAGATACTGAAGATAAAATCGCTGCTAGTAGACAATTTTATAATGATACAGTTTTGACTTATAACAATAAAGTTGAAACTATTCCATCAAGTATTATCGCAAGCATATTTGGATTCAAAAAAGAAGCATTTTTCGAAGCAGCAGCTGCTGAACGTGAGAATGTAAAAGTTAAATTTTAAAAGCTTACGAATGTAAGCTTTTTTTAAAAGAGAGGTTACTTATGAGAAAATACATAAAAATAATTTTATTAACTTTATTATTGATTCCATTTATAAGTTTAAAAGCGGTAAGTAGTGATAAAGTAAATTATAAAGTAAATAAATATTATATTAATTCTGAAATAGAGATTGCCGGTGGTCTTCAAGTAAAACAACTTATTGAAGTAGAAGGAACATTTAATGGTTATTATCAAGAGTTTAGTACAAAGAATACAAATGTAGTACAGTTTACTGGATTAGAAAGCGATTTAAAAGGAAGTTCTATTTATAATCCTACAAGTATTGAAAAAATAAGAATAGGTAGATTAATAAATACTGATGATTTAAATTTAGTATCTTTAACTGCAGAAAAACTTGAAGGTAATGTAGAATATTTTGAAGAAAAAGAAGCTCCTCAAGCAGGTGATAAAGGTGTCTATTCAGTAGACAAAGATAGCGATGGGAATTATACTATTAAAATGTATAATGAAACAGTAAAAGGTAAAACTGTATTCTATCTTGAATATGTTATAACTAATGTTTTAGTTGAACATAATGATTGTGCAGAATTTTATTATAATTTCTTTTCAAAAGAATATAATGATTCAATTAAAGATGTAAAAATATTTGTAGCACTTCCATATCCAGCTCAAGACGTATTTAAATTATGGGCTCACGGTCAAAGAGACGCATCAATAATTATGGATGAAGATAAAAGAGCAGTAGTTGCAGAAATTAATAATTATCAAGTAGGATCTGGAATAGATATAAGACTTTTATTTGATAGAGAATTATTTCAAATAAATATTAATCAAAGTAAAAAATCAGGATTAGATGCAATACCTATTATAGAAAAAATTGAAACTGAGAGGGCAGAAGAAGCAAATAAATATAGAAAAATGGATGCCATAGTTCATTATGGTTTATATGGTCTTCATGGTATATATATATTATTTTTACTAGGTATAACAGCATTTATATATTTTAAATATGATAGAGAGTATAAATCATCTTTTAAAGGTGAATATTATAGAGAATTCATAGAAGATTATCCAGTTGAAGAAATAGAATATTTGTTAAATAAGAATATTACTTCTAATTCATTTAGTGCTAGCATACTAAATTTAATTTATAAGAAAAAAATAAAAGTAGAGAAAATAGAAGCTAAAAAAGAAGATTATAAATTAATTAAAAATAGTGATAAAGATATTAGTGATAATGAATTAAAGATAATGAATTTATTATTTGATGAAATAGGTAATGGACAAGAAGTTACTTTAAGTGAAGTTAAGAAAGAATCAAATAATGTATCAAGTGATGGAAAGAATGCAATATATGATATCTTCACTAGTTGGAAAGATAGTGTTACTAAAGATGCAGTAGGGAGAAACTTCTATATCGATAATCAAAAAATAAAAATTACTTTCTCATTATTTGCATTAGTTGGAGTAGGATTATTCTTTCTAGATAGATGGTTAATAAAAACTCCGGTTTCATATGTTACATTAGTATTGTCAATTCTATTTATAATATATGTTGTTTCATTTAAAAAACGTACTGTAAAAGGAAACAATGATTATAATAAATGGAATGGATTTAAAAAATTCTTAAATGATTTTGGTAGATTAGAAGAAAAAGAATTACCTGAAATAATATTATGGGAAAAATACTTAGTATATGCTTCAGTATTTGGACTTGCTGATAAAGTAAGTAAAACAATGAAGATTAAATTTAGTGAATTACATCCAAATGATGAATTTAACCCAACATTTAGTGATTATTATATGATGTCATCAATGAGTAATACATTAACTAAAACAGTTAGCAGTTCAGTAACAAAATCATATTCTGCTGTGCAAAACTATAAAGCAAATAATATGTCATCAGGCTCAGGAATGGGTGGAGGATTCTCATCAGGTGGAGGCTTCGGCGGAGGCGGCGGAGCTCGTGGTGGAGGTTTTTAAGATATAACGATTGTTATATCTTTTTTATTGTGTTAAAATCTTCTTTGGAAGTGATTAGTATGATTAATATAGTTTTATTTGAACCAGAAATACCAGGTAATACTGGTAATATTATGAGAACTTGTGTAGCGACTAATTCTAAGCTTCATTTAATTAAACCATTAGGCTTTAGTTTAGAAGATAAATATATTAAAAGAAGTGGAGTTAATTATATAGATAAATGTGATTATACTGTTTATGAAAATATAAATGAGTTTTTTGAAAAAAATAAAGGTGAATATTATTTTTTAACTAGATATGGTCATAAGACAGGAGATTCTTTTGATTATAGTGATTCATCTAAGAATATTTATTTTATATTTGGAAAAGAATCAACTGGAATACCTAAAGAGATATTAAAACCTCATATTGATAGATGCATAAGAATACCTATGACTGATAATGTAAGAGCATTAAATTTATCTAACACAGTAGCGATTATGACATATGAAGCTTTAAGGCAACAAAATTATAATGATTTATTAAGAGATGAACCTCATAAGAGTAAAACTTTTATTGAAGATTAAAAAAGAACTATTAAATTAGTTCTTTTTTTTATGTAGTTTCATAAGATTAAATGAAAAAACTTTAGAAAAGGTGGAATTATATGAATAAAAAGGAGATATTAGAAAGTGTATCTTATGCCTCAAATGGTGAAATATATTTAGGAGTAGTTGGTTCTGTTAGAACAGGTAAATCTACATTTATTAAAAAGTTTATTGAAACTTTAGTAATACCTAATGTAGTGGATGAAGATGAAAAGAAAAGATGTATTGATGAGTTACCTCAAACTGCTGCTGGTAAAACTATAATGACTGTTGAACCAAAATTTGTTCCTTCAAGTGGGGCAAATATAAAAATTGATGAATTTGAAACAAATATTAAACTTGTTGATTGTGTTGGATATGTTACTCCAATGGCAAAAGGATATGCAGATGATTTGGGTAACCCAAGAATGGTTAAAACACCATGGTTATAATCTCAAAAGTTATACACAAAAATTGGTAGTAAAAAATGGTTTTTTGGCTTAAAAAATGGCATATCTATAATTTCATAGTTTACGGAGAAAGGGTCAAAAAATGGAAATGTTAAAAGAAAAAGAAGAAATAGACTTAAAATCTTTTGCCGAGAGCTTAATGAAATACCATAATCAATTTAGAAAACCATTCCCAATTTCAAGATTTAAGAACTTCTCATTAGAAAAGATTTTTAGCATTATTAGAGAATCAATTGAAACTAATATAGAATATCATATTCCATTAGTTACAGTTGAAAAAGAAAAGAAAATTTATAATAAAAAAATTAATTATTTAAAATTAATAAATACTATTAGAAGTAACATGTCAGAAATAGGTTTTGATTACAATTCTTTAATTAAAGAATATAATGACTATGTTAAATTAAGAAAACAGGGTCATGTTTTTGCATTTAATGAACATCTTAAAGCTATTATTATGGTGCAATTATATAATGATAGATGGGGAGATGGAATGATAAAAAATAATATTGATAGAATTAGAGTTGTTTTTAAAGATTTTGATAAAGATGAATTAAAAAAAGCATCAAAAGAAGAAATATTTGATAAGTTAAGTGCAATAGAATGCACAAATTCTGCAACTAAGAAAATATTGGATGGTTTAAATTATAATATTGAAATGTTAGAAAAGATTGAAAAAGACTATGGTTCATTAGATGATTTTGTTGAAAGCAATGATCCATTAGTCTTAGCAGAAAACTTATATGAGGGAAAATATAAATTAAAACAAATAGGCATATTTAGTGCTTTAGAGTATTTTAAAAGAGTGGGTATTGAAACTACTAGACCAAGCAGAGGATTATCAAGAATTATTTCAAAAGAAAGATTAAATTTGATAAGTGATTCAAATGGAACAAGGAATGAAATACTTAATCTACTTAAAATTATTGAAAAAGAAACTAAAATACCTAAGGAAGAAATAAATCTTCTATTATGGCAATTTAGTTCTAAAACTTGCGCAGGAATATGTTCAACTATTCCGAGATGTAATTTATGCAAATTAAAAAATATTTGTAATTATAATAAAAATGGTAAGTAATTTTCTACCTACCATTTTTTTATATAATCATCATAGTGTAATTCATCTATTGTAGTTGTAAAAGTTTAAAAGATATCGATTATCGCAAACCAATATCTTTTTCTTTTGAAATATAATATCTTTTTCTTTTGAAATACAACTTGAAATGAAAATAATTAGTATGTATAATATTATTTTATTTTCAAGTTATATTTTATATACCTCAATAAAAATGAAGTAAATAGTAAACATTACTTATTTTGATAAAATAGACTTTTAAATAATTCATAATAATAATCTTTATTATTTAATAATTCATTGATATTTCAACTTTCAATTATTTTATATATTTAGCAAGAAAACCTCAAATTTGCCTAAAAATGTGTCAAATAGTGAAAAAATATGTTATGATATAGATGGTGATTAGTTTATGGATAGTAACATAACTTTTTTAACCGAAGAGCAAATCTTTGGTGATAAACAATTAGATATATTAAAAAAATATGGAACAGCTTGTGCTATTACTGATTTTTCTATTCTATTAGGTGGGTATGTTAATAATGTTTACTATACTAAAGAAGGTACCACTGATAAGGACAGAACTGGCTGGTGGTGGACTAGAACAAATGATGGAGATAATGAAGCGCGCGTCGTTTATGATGATGGTTCTAGCGACTCATACGATGTTGACGACCGTTATGGTGGGGCTCGCCCAGCTTTGCCTTACTCATTAATCTCATCAATCGCCTCGAACGAAGTGAGAGGGAGCTTTGGGATTAAAGAAGTTGAATATGGAGAATATCCACAAACAATAGTTGATGAAAGATTTTCAAGAGAGTTAGAAGCAAATTATAAAAGAGGCTCTGGTATAAGAAAAACTGGGAAAACTTATACTACAGATTCTGTAGATTATGATGATTATGATAGGAGTTTTGAGCCTAGAAAACACGAAGAATTCGAATATAAAGGAAGAAGGTATATTCGTATTGTTGGTGATTACAATTGTGAAGAGTGTAAACTTTCTGATGGAAGAATAATAGTTTATGGTGAACCTTATTGGGTAGCAGTTGAACCTATAAAATGGTTAGTAGATGAGAGAGCAAATATTGCACTTTCAAAAAAAATAATTTTTTCTGGTGTTCAATTCAAAAATACACGAGATTACAATGGTAACTTCAATCGAACTGATATAAAACAATTTATTGATAAACATTTTTCAAAAGATATTAAAACAACTGCAACCTTGTCTCGTTCTGCTACTGAATCAAAAGAAGAATCATCAAAAATAGTTGAAAGAAAATCTAGATTACAAAAATTGAATCCAGATACTACAAATCCACAAGATAGAAGAAGAATGACAGATACAGAAATCATTCATGCATGGATAGAAGCTGGACAATCTGTTTTACTTAGAGGTCCTTCTGGTATTGGTAAAACAGAAAGATTAAAAACATTATATCCAAATTTAATATATATTAAATTAACAAATAATATGTTCCCAGAAAAAGTTGTTGGATCGATGAATCTGCAAACTGGACAAAATATTCCACCAGATTTTGCTAAGCAAGCATTACTTGCTTGTGCAACTGATGAAGAAAGAAAATTAATCAGTGAAAATGTTCAAAATCTATATGATTTAGCTGATGAAATATATGAAAGATCTCAGAATAGTGATGAGAAAATTGTAATATTATTAGATGAATTATTAAATGTTAAACCAGCAGTTCAATCACTTGTATATACATTGGTTTTAAATAGATTAGTTGAAACTGGTAAGGGTTTAAAATTACCTAAGAATACTGTTGTAGTAGCGACAGGAAACCAAAAGAAGTATTCAAGTGTAGCTGAAGATTTAGCTGAACCACTAGAAAAAAGATTTGATCATATATTAGATATGCAACCTAAAGTTGGTGAGTGGATAAATGAATATGCAATTCCTAATAAAATTCATCCATCAGTAATTGGTTATATATTATCTAAATATATTCAAAGTGGAAGAAGTGAATCTATTTCAGATATGGGTTATTTCTACGAAGAACCAGAAGTAGGAGAAAAGAAATTAGATCAAAATGGATGTAAAGGAAGAACTAATGATCCTCGTGGTTGGGTTTCAATTTCTAATACACTTTATGCTTTTGAAGAAGATTTAAGGAAAGGTAAGTTTGTTGGAAAAGATGTTGAACATATGCTAGAGGTATCAATAAATTCTAAACTTCGTGAAGAGTGGGCAAGAGAATTCTTTGATTTTTATAACATACCTTCATTATCAGTTGATGAAGTTGTTACAGATACTTTTTCTCAAGCAGATTTACCAAGAGATATTAATGAGAGATTTGCATGTGTAACATCATTATTGCTTGCTAATGAAAATCAAGTTGGGAAATGTAGAGATTTTATAAGAAATCATTGTGATCCTGAGTATCTTCAATTATACGATATTTGTTGGGCTGGTAATGATGAGAGAAAGATTATGAAAATAACAGAACTTCAAGAAATGGCGATGATTAGTGAAGAAAGTGCAGGTATGAGAAGATGAATAAAGAATTAATAGATTTACAAAGAGGAAGTAAAGCTACTTGTGTTGTTATAAAAAATAGTGATTCAAATAAGCTTGAAAATTCAGTTTTTATGGATTCAAGAATAAGTGATTCATGGTTATTTGGTGCTAAGATGGGAAATCCAATATTTAAAGAAAAGGTAGATATTATTTCAAGAAAAAGTGAAATTGGTTATTTTGTTATTACTAATTTTGATTCACTACCTATTGATGAACAAAATAAATATGTTTCTTTGATTAAGGATAGAGAATTCATTGGTTATACATTACCAGATAACATAATAATAGTATTAACTGTAGAAAATGAAGAAGGATTGAAAAAAATATCTCCTGAAGTATATCATTTTTGTGTAGTGTCAATATAGGTGATTAGTTTATGGATGCAATGGCAAAATTACTTTATGATACAAAAAGATTGATGATGTTAAGATATCCAAGATTTGGAAGTGAAATAGCATCAGCTAATATTGCTTATAAAAGTGATTTAAGATATCATACTGCTGCTACAGATGGGAAGAATATATATTTTGACCCGGAGTATTTAGCAAAATTGAGTGAATCAGATAGATTATTTCTTATTGCGCATGAATTAATGCATATTAAATTTGCTCATGCTTTTAGGTTAGAAGATAAAAATGGTCAAAAAAGAGATCCAGATGTTTGGAATGAAGCAACTGATGCTATAATAAATGCTAACTTAGAAAGAGATGGATTTACAATTAAAGAAGGATATGTTAATAGGCCCGAAGCTTTAAAATATTCAGCCGAGGAATTTTATCAACTTCTTTTAGATGAAAAAAAAGCTAAAGAATCTGAGCAACAGCAAAAAAATAATGAGCAGGGTAATCAAAGCAAAAAAGAAGATGGTGACTCTCAAGGACAATCAAATAGTCAAAATAATGATAGTGATAGTCAACATATGGGAGATGATCATAGTCTTTGGGAAGAAGCTTTTGAAAGAAGGAAGAAAGGTAATCAATCTACAGATAATAGTAGTACTTCTCAAAATGAAGAAAAACAATTAGAGGATGATTCAAAAAATCAAAATTTTGATGAGAGAGAAGAATTTTCATCAAATCGAGAAGAACGAATCGCTAGAGCAAAAGAAAATTTAGAAAGAATGAAAAAAGATATGTTATCTAGATCAAATTTTTCAGAAAAAACAAATCTAGGTTCAGTTGGTGAAAGTGCAGAAGAATTTGATTGGAGATTACTATTAAGAAGAGAAGTTGAAAAGACAGAAACAATTTGGTCACAAAGAAGATCAATTGCTGAAAATAATTATGCATACAGGTTAGAAGAAAATGATATTGATGATGAAGCAGAAACTGAAGTTATGATAGATGTTTCTGGATCGGTAGATTTGGATTTAGTTAGAGCATTTTTAAGAATGTTAAAACCAATATTAAAAGAATCAAAATTAAAAGTTGGTTGCTTTAATGAAAAATATTGGGGAATGACTGAAATTAAAAGTGTATCTGATATTGATAATTTTGAAATACCTAGTGGTGCAAGAGGTCAATCAGCATGGACTGAGGACTGGGACTTAGCAGTTAGATCATTTACTAAAAAAAGGGAAATAAATAAAATAGTTTTCACAGATGGTGAGCCTTGTCCAGGAACAATGCCCAAAGATGATTTAAGAAATGAAAATGTTATTTGGCTTGTATATGGTAACAAAAACTTTAAGCCTTGTTGTGGAACTGTAATTCAAATAACTTCAAAGCAACTTGAAAGATTATATGATTGTCAATTTAGTGATGAAGTAAGTAGAAAAACTAGATAGATATAAAATAGTGATAAGTAATTATCACTATTTTTCGATAAATATAATTATAAAGTCACAGGTTTTTTGATAAGGAATAGTAAACAGCAGTAATTATAAATTTGTGTTTAAAAAAGATTTTGACATTTTTAATAATTATGTTATTATGTTTATAGAAATTAGTTGTTTATCAACTTCTTTCTTGGTTTAGAATAAACTATTTCAGCGTACCATTTAGAATTTTTGTCGAACTACTATAGTTCGATTTTTTTTGCTATAAAAATATAAATTAATATTAAAAATAAAATATTGGTGATATAATAAATAATTAAAAGGAGGATTCATATGGAATACAATATTTATTGTGATGAAAGTTGCCATCTAGTAAGTAATGATAGCAAATATATGTTAATTGGAGCAGTTTATTGTCCAAAGTATAAAGTAAAAAAAGTAAATGAATATATAGAACATTTAAAAGAAAATTATAATCTTTCTGATAAAATAGAATTAAAATGGAATAAAATTGACAAAAAACTATTTAAATTGTCCTACTTGTGATGATTTGGAATGTAGCAAAATAAAAATATGGACTGCTCCATATAAAAACACTAAAAGAACTAAATTATTGTTTAGTAATGATTTATATAGTTATATAATAATTCTTGAAAGAAACAAAAATGATATGTATATTATAAGTTCATATTTAATTGATGAACCTGGATATCTACAAAATGTATTAAAAGAATATAATAAATATAAAAAAGTCTCTTAAACAAATTAAGAGGCTTTTCATTTTAGTATAAACGGATAACGCAACTTTTAAAAGTTGCGTCTCCAGGACTCATATAACCCTTGGTCATTAAGTAATTAAATTGTAGCACAAATTCTATATAAAGTCAATCCATGGATATTTTGCACTACATTACATAGTATTCCCATTAATAATTAATTATGTGTAATAACATTATTATTTTGTTTTAACTTTAACAGAATTAATTATTTTTAGGCTTTCAGCAATTTGAGGCTCTAATTCTCTTATTTCATCAAGTGAATAATAATCTTTACCAGTATGTCCTTCAACATAATCACTCACTGCAGTAAGACAAACTTGATAATTATTTTCTATTATATATTTATAATACTCTTTATTGTATGCGGTATTAATTCCATTACCATATACAAGCATTTCTTCGCTTTCCAAATCATATAATTCAACCCCGCCAAACCAAGTTACGTAATCACGATATATGTATTCACTTACTTCATATGTCTCTTTATCGAAAAGTAAATATACATTTGCACTATTATATAATTTTACTGCTTCACCATTTTGCATTACATACTTATAATAATCATCTACATTTGAATATTCAGAAGAAATAGAAACATGTTTAGGAATACCATTTTCATCTTTAATACTAGCACAACCAGCAGTTCCAATCATTACACCAGCTAATCCTAATGCTAATAATCTTTTCTTAATTTCTATTAATTTGTTTTTGTCCATATATATCCCCCCAAAACAAAAGTCAAGATATATTATAGCAAAATCAATTTAAAAATCAACTTCTTTTCCTAACTTTATAGGTTAATCTTTATTAATTTAAAAAATTATGTTATTATTATTTTAATGATTAGTTGTTTATCAACTATTCCTAAGGTTTCGGATATACTATTTGTCCGTACAGGTATGGTAATAGTTATGTCATTAATAGGATTATTATTTATATCAGGTACTAAATTAGGTATATTTATAAAATTAGGTGTATTAGGATTAATGGGAATTATTGGGTTAATAATAATTGCACCTTATAGATTAAAAAGAATAACATCATATTTAAATCC